>OGJT01000102.1_pt1 | contig 54806 bp, 41 predicted proteins | sample 1572331 | NCBI WGS metagenome assembly OGJT01 (sample SAMEA2582094, study PRJEB24529) | metagenome | biome: Human gut stool | place: China | collected 2011
ATACTCTGTTTTACTATCATCATCTCACTTTCCCATTCAAAGTTAGGGAATTTTTTATTCAAAGAAATTCCAATCACTGTTATAAAAATGGAATAACAAATAGGAACAATTATTAAGCTGATAGTTTGAATAATATCCATATCAAGCTTTACCAAAAATATAAACACAGAAATAATATATCCGATTAAATGAAGCGTAAGATTTACTGCAATCTTAGAATTCAAAATCGTTTTTACCCGAATAGGAGAACTTTGCAAAATCCAAACATTTTTACCTTCTAAAGATATTGAAAACGCTGCCGGACAACTAAGTAAAAACATTGAAGCAATACACATTGGAGCAAAATTTGAAAGATATTTATTAATATTTTCGATTCCCGAATATTCCCCTATTTGTTGTAAAGAGTTAAACAGGAAAAATATACTGAAAACACATAAAAGTATTACACCAAGACCTGCATTCAACACTGCCATATATGAGTTTAGAAATCGTCCCATATCTTTTTTATATAGGGCAAAAAATACCGATGTTCTACTATTAGAATTTTTGTTGTCGGAATATCTTGTTGTTGTTTTAGCAAGAGTATTAAGTAATCCATACTTCAATGAAACCATTTTGGCAAATATATAAAAAAGTACTATTGAGAGAACAATAAATAACCCTACTCCAATGTGCATTGGAAAATTATAGTATTCTATAAATAGCCTAGATAGTGGATACAATCCTGTAATTTGCTTAGAAAGCATAATCCCGATACTATTTTCATTACCTGATTTCATGGCTGACACTGCAATATATCCAATTATCCCTATCATTGCAAATGAAAAGATTAAAGCAATAACATTTTTTCTCTTAAAGAAAGATGAAGCAACAACAATAATGATTCCCATACATGCTGCTATACACATCGGTATCAACGGAACAAAAATCATGGAGGTAAAATACAATATAATCTGTAATACATTTAAACTTCCGTTTAACACCCAAACAATCCCTCCCGGAAGCATAAACATCAATCCTATTAAGAAATTCAATAAATACATAAACATAAACTTGCTGCTCATAATATCCGAACTTTTTACAGGCAACGACAAAAGATTTTCCATATCACGACTGCCAAATAAAATCCCATTCGAATAAAATATTGTCAAAAATAATATTGCAAAGCTTGATACCGACACCATATATGCCGGTATCAATTCCTGCTGTCCCACTTGTACCAATGTTTTGGCTGTTATGATATTATAAACAAAGAAAAATATGGCAAGAGTTATTATTCCAAAACTTGTAATAACAATTGAACTTTGTTTTTTATTTCCCGGCTCTTTCATTTCGTTGACTGGAAAGAAATTCATTAATTGTGCTCTAATTAGTATCCAAATTTTGCTCATTATCCTGCACCTCCATGAAAAAAGTTTCCAAAGATTTATTGCCTTTGACTTCTTCTGTATTTCCGCTCGCAATTAACTTTCCATTTTTTATAATTGCAATTTTATTACATAATTTTTCTGCAACATCCAATACATGTGTTGAAAAGAAAATAGCTCCTCCATCTGATACGCATTCGTGCATTATTTTCTTTAGTAGAAAAGTTGCTTTCGGATCAAGTCCAACAAAAGGTTCATCTAAAATTAGTAACTTTGGAGAATGCACCAGTGCAGAAATAATCGCCGTTCTTTGCTTCATGCCATGTGAATACGAAGATATCATTCCCGAAAGATGTTTAGTCATTTCAAATAAATCGCCGTATCTCTGAATTCTTTCTCTGCGTATCTCAGTAGAAACTTCAAATAAATCTGCAATAAAATTGATATACTGAAATCCTGTCAGATGTTCATATAAATCCGGATTATCCGGAATGTATGCCATCATTTTTTTACAAATAACAGGCTCCCCTTTAATGGAATGCCCATCAATCGTTATACTTCCATTCTCAAAATCATGAATTCCAACTACCGCCTTTATCGTTGTAGTTTTTCCGGCTCCATTTGCACCAATGAATCCATAAATATCTCCGGGCTGTACTGAAATTGATAAATTTTCAACAGCTTTTTTATTCCCATAGAATTTACTAAAATTCTTTATCTCTAACATAATTTCTACCTTCATTGACATTTTGTCAGTTGTTCTTTGAAATAATACCGATAGCTTGTGTAGCAGTGGCTATCGGCATATTATTCTCCTTGCAAACATTCTATTCTTTTTTTAATTACTAAAGAGCTTATTCGTATTTAAGCTTTGTTCAAGCATTATCTTAAATGCGTTTAAATAGTCACTAATAGGTTCTTTTTTCGAATATCTTATACTTATGTTATTTGAAACAAAAACATAAGCTGTCATAAGAAATTCTGCTGTTTCTAATGGATATTTTACAGAAAAAACTTTTTCTGCTATTCCTTGACTTATAATTTTTTCAAAATATATTGTAAGTTTCTCTACAAGTTTATGTGATAACTTATCTATCATATATTGATTTTCTTCAAGGTCAACTGTTTTTTGTAGCACTGTACCCTCTGCTGAAACATTTTCCGAAGATATAATTGTGACATCTATAAATGACCTGATTTTTTCTATGGCAGTTTTATCTTCATCATAAACAATAATATAAATATCTTTCAGTAGTCTATCTGAATATTGTTCTACAAGACAATATAAGATATCCTCTTTATTCTTAAAATGATAATATAACAACCCTCTTGATATATTTACTTTATCAACTATATCCTGTGTTGTTGTATTGGTATATCCTTTCTCCATAAAGAGTATCATTGCAGCATCCATAATCTCTGCACGTCGTATTTCAGGTTCTTTTACATCTCTCATTTTATACCTCCTATTTAAAGGGTATCACTCAACTGACAATTTGTCAATTATTTTCTCATTTCTCTTGAATTTTATGGTATAATATATTTACAATTTTAGAGAAATGCTTAATGCTTGCTTGACTTTTGTAGCAAGCACAGTAAGTGTACGGACAGTTACAAAAAAATTGATGGGGATGTAATTATTCTGTATATACAGACAATATGAAAAATGGCACTCTATAGCAACCGGATTCTCCATAAGGTATTCTTTATCTTCAAAAGACATGTTCTTTAGGCAATCCTCTGACACCTCATTTATAAACTCTATTTTATTTTTACAACTAACTTTTTTCTTCATATAAAGCTCTTATATATCTATTATATTCTATTCGTAACACCGACTATTAACCAAGTTTTAGCAAATCAATAATTCTGTCTTTATTATCTTTTGTAAATACGGTCAATTCGTAAGATCTAACACGTGTATTCACAAGTATGGGAGCAACAAAACCATTCTTCGCCAATACTGAAAGCCTATTTATTACCGTCTTATTTGTTACTCCTATTTCTTTACTTATCTCTATCGGCGTAAACTCCTGTTTTGATTTATTTATTAATAAACTTAGGAGTTCTTTTTCTTTTGTTTTTAGATATGAAAGACTGCCTTCCAATTCATCTTTACCGGAACTCAAAGACAATTCTTTCACCTTAGAGGAGTACAGCTGCATCATTCTAAGAAAATAACATATCCAAATTTCCGGGTTTGGAGGATTATCTCTCCCTAAGTAATATAGTACCGGTAATCCCATTTGTATAGACTCATAATATTCATTAACGTCATATGCAAAATACTCTTCTAAAGACCCTATGCCGTTAAAACCATATCCATTGATGTCCAGTATGTATCCCGACATCAATCTTGCCGTTCTTCCGTTACCGTCCTTAAACGGATGAATTGTAACAAGCTGATAATGAACTACTGCCGATACAATGAGCGGATGGTCATCTGTGGTATTGACATATTCAACCAATTCATCTAACAATACCGGTATATCTGTGTATTCAGGCGGTATATAATCCGGATTCCCTGTTTGTGTATCATAGACTGCAAACAAGACTCCCGGAGGCATCGGTCCTCTAAGTCCCAACTTTTCTTTTGACGCTCCTTTTTCAACCAGTTTCTGAACATCAAGAATAAGTTTTTTACTAAATTTGGTTTCCTTTTTTCTCTCCTTCTCAAGATAATTTAAAGCTAAAAAATAATTACGTACCTCTTGCTCCGGTCTTAGAAAATGTCGCCTTTCATCTGAATCAATCACTTCATCCACCTGCTTTTCAGACAAAGGATTACCTTCAATTTTATTAGATGCATATGAACTCTTTTTCTTTGAATTTTTTCTAAGTTTGCTTGCAACTGAGTTAGGTATCTTTACATCATGAACCTGATATCTGTTTTTATCTATCTCTGTTATATATTTTAATATTTCATTTGAAAGACTGACCTTAATCATACAACACATCCTCCATGATTTATTATAATATTTACACAGCTCTTTTTCCACTAAATTTACACTATTTTTTCACTATTTTTCACTATTGCATTATGTAATGCTCTCGCTTCCCTACGGTCGCGACAGCATAACAACCGCCTCCGCGGTTCGCCGTTTCCGTTCTGACTTCGTGCTTCGCACTTGTCAATCACGGACGGCTATCACATGGGCGGTTTGTAATGCTCTCGCTTCCCTACGGTCGCGACAGCATAACAACCGCCTCACAGTTAACTGTGTTTGGGAACATGTCCACTCCCACGCATTTTTCCATTCTGTAGCCGGCGGCTTCCATTATTTTAAGATCTCGTACAAAAGATGTAGGTTTGCAGGATATATACACGATTTTCTTTGCACCGAATTCAAGTATCTTTGGCAATGCCTTCGGATGTATTCCGTCTCTTGGCGGATCCAGTATTATAATATCCGGATTAAAACCTAATGTATCCACAACCTTTAATACATCTCCGGCTATAAATTCACAGTTTTTAAGACCGTTTTTCTTTGCATTTTCTATAGCGGCCTCTACAGCCTCTTCAACGATTTCCACACCGTAGACTTTTTCAGACTTCGGTGCCAAAAGTTGTGCAATGGTTCCTGTACCTGAATAAAGATCAAATACTGACTTTCCTTCAGTATCTCCCAGATATTTTCCTGCAACATTGTATAAAACCTCCGCACCCTTGGAATTGGTCTGGAAGAATGAGAACGGAGTTATCTTAAAATCAAGTCCGTTTAATTTCTCTGTAATATAGTCCTTACCGTAAAGCAAAGTGGTACCTTGATTTAACACGGCATCGGCATATGAATCATTCTTTGTATGCAAAATACCCCCGATACTGCCGTTTAAAATTCCCTTGTCACACTCACTCTTTATATAATCCGCCCACTCTCTTATCAGCACAATCTCGGCATCACCAAGTACGGATGCTTCTTTACGCACATTCGGATCCTCCACAAATCCGAAGCTGCTTGTAGTAACAAGTGAAATAAGTATTTCACTATTGTACTCACTTCTTCTCACAAGTAAGTGTCTTAAAAAACCTGTATGAGTATTTTTGTGAAAATAAGATATATTTCTCTCCTTAAAAAAGTTTAATGTAAGCTCAAGCAACTTTGTAAAATCACTGTCCACTATCTTACATCCGAATACATTTACTATATCATAGTGGCTGCCTTTCTTGTGCATTCCGAGTGCAAGGTCTCCGTCTTTTTTCTCATCGCCGAATGAAAACTCCATTTTATTTCTGTATGCAAGATACTTCGGTGACGGAATAACTCCCTCCCACAAAAAATCATTGTCTGTAGCACCTTCCATAAGTGCTCTCAGCTGTTCATCCTTTAATTTAAGCTGATTTTCATAGCTTAATGTCTGATATGTACAGCCACCACAGGTTTCATAATGTATACAGGGGTTTTCATTGTCTTCAAGCAGGGACTTCTCCACCACATTTAAGACTCTACCCTCAAGCTTTCCCTTTCTCTTTTTTGTAACTGCAAACTCTACGGTCTGACCTAGGATACCCTTTTTTATAAGCACTTTTTCGCCTTCACAGTCTGCATATGCACTGTCGGGAAAATTACTTTCCACAATCTGTCCACTTAAGATATCACCTTTTTTCATCATCACCTCACAAGATATTACAAATATTTATCCTCTTACAAAATATGGCGACCAAAAGGTCGCCATCTACATTTAAAAATTAATCTTCTTTTTCGTCATCATCAAAGTCATAGTCAAAATCATCATCGAAGTCATCTTCGAAATCTTCAAGATAATCCGGTGTGAAGAACTTATATACTGCAAATGCAATACCTGCTACAGCGGCAATAGCACCGATAATAGCCAAAACCCATATAATGGTATTTTTCTTCTTCTCGTCTTCTTCCTTCTTAGTCAACAGCCTATTAAGTCTTGAAGCATTAACCAATTCTTCCATCTTGGAACTCAAATCATTAAATTTATCCATAACCATACCTCTCTTTAAAGATATATTTTACTATCAAGTCAGCCATAAAGCTTAACCACTCAATTAAAGAATTTTATCATACTTTTGCCAACTTGGCAAATCCCGCATACATCTTTTTTATGCCGAATTTTTCAAAATTCACCTTTACTTCAAAATCCTTTTCTCCGTCCACTATTTCAAGTACTTTTCCGATACCGAACTTTATATGCTTTACAGTATCTCCCACCTTATAATCAAGGCTTTTAGGTCTTTCCACCTTAAACTGCTTGCCGAAATTCAAAGTGTTTTTGATATTATCAGGTTTAGACTTATTCTCCCAAGGCAGAGCTTCATCATAAGAATAAGTTTTCTGTGTATATTTTTTTTCACTGTCAAGCACGTGCTTATTAAGTAAATCCCTTGGAATTTCACTTACAAATCTTGAAAGCAGAGAGTACCTTGTCTCACCGTTTATCATTCTTTGCTTTGCGGAGGTTAAAATCAGGTTTTTCTTAGCCCTTGTAATACCTACATAGGCAAGTCTTCTCTCCTCCTCCAAATCCTCTCTTGAGTTTGAACTCATAGCACTTGGAAAAAGTCCTTCTTCCATGCCTGCAAGGTATACAGTATCAAACTCAAGCCCTTTTGCACCGTGTAAAGTCATAAGAGTGATTCTGTCGGCATTTTCATCCATTCTGTCAATATCCGCCACCAAAGATACCTCTTCAAGGAAAAGTGAAAGCTCACCGTCCTCATAGTCAACCGACTTGTTTACAAGCTCTTCTATATTTTCTTTTCTGCTCTCTCCTTCAATCTCACCCTCATCATACAGACTCTGTATATAACCCGTTCTATCCAAGAGTTCTTCAATCATATTTGCAATATTTGCCTTTTGAGCCACCTTATCTCTGAATTCTTCAATCATTGCAATAAAGCTCTTGATTTTATCCGATGACTTACCTATTCCGATGTTTTCACAGATAGTCATAGCGTCATACAGACTGATACCGTTTTCATTGGCATAATCAACCACTTTTGAAATGGTGGTCGCACCTATTCCTCTCTTGGGCACATTTATTATTCTAAGCAGTGCAATATCGTCGCTTCCGTTTGCAATCGTCTTAAGGTAGGCAAGCACATCCTTTATCTCTTTTCTTTGGTAGAAGTTTACACCCCCTACAAGCTGATAAGGAACTCCAAGTGCAACACATCTCTCCTCCAAAAGTCTGGACTGTGCATTGGTCCTGTAAAGTACCGCAAAATCTTTGAAATTGTCATTTGCCTTGGCTCTTATATCCTTTATTATAAAATCCGCTTCGGCATTGGCATTTGCAAACTGTTGCAGTTCTATATTGGCTCCTGTCTCTCCCTCTGTCCAAAGGCTCTTATCCTTTCTGCCTCTGTTATTTCTTATAACGGCATTTGCGGCATCCAGAATATTGCCTGTGGATCTGTAATTTTGTTCAAGTTTAATCACCTTTACATTATCAAACTTGTCTTCAAAACTTAGGATATTCTCAATATTTGCACCTCTGAACTTATAAATACTCTGGTCATCGTCACCTACCACACAGATATTTTTGTATTTCTGTGCCAAAAGGTATATAAGCCTGAACTGTGCCGTATTGGTGTCCTGATACTCATCTACCATAATATATCTGAATCTGTTTTGATAATAATCAAGTACATCCGGGCAGTTCTCGAAAAGCTCCACACTCCTGCAAATCAGATCGTCAAAATCCAATGCGTTATTCTTTTTTAAAGTGCTTTGATATATTTCATAAAGCTTCGCCACGCCCTTTTCATAGCTGTCTGTGGTTGACTTCATATACTCAACCGGTGAAATCAGCTCATTTTTACAATTTGATATGGCATTCAGTACCGCTCTTTCCTTATAAACTCTTGAATTGATATTATTTTCTTTAAAGATTTTTTTCATAAGAGTTCTTTGGTCGTCACTGTCATATATGGTGAAGTTGTTATCAAAGCCTATCTTATCTATAAATCTTCTAAGGAATCTTACACAGCTTGAGTGGAAGGTCATAACCCAGACAAAGTTTCCGTCTTCTCCGATAAGATTGGTTATTCTCTCCTTCATCTCCTTGGCGGCCTTATTGGTAAAGGTTATCGCCATTATATTGTACGGATCTATATGCTTGTCATTTATCAAATATGCAATCCTATGCATAAGTACACCCGTTTTACCTGAACCCGCACCTGCCAAAAGCAAAAGCGGTCCTTCTGTAGTAAAAACAGCCTGCTTTTGTTTATCATTTAATTTATCATATATAGTAGACATAGTACCTCTAAAAACTTTTCTTTACTTCATTGTAGACCAAAACATATGTTCTTGCAAGCCTTATAAAAGTTCTTCTTTTATCTTCTTGTTGATATAATTAAGCACCCTTTTCTTATCCGCACTCCACTGAGGCTCAATCAAAATCTTTTTATCTCCGTCACCTGTCATTCTGTGAACAACTGTGTCTTTAGGTAAAAGCTTCAGACAATTTATAAGCACCCTTGTATACTCCTCAAGACTCATTATCTTAAAAGGATGCTTTTCATACTCGCTTGCAAGTCTTGTCCCCTTTAAGATATGAAGTCCGTGTATTTTAATGCCGTCTATATGCTTTTTACTTAAATACTTAACTGTTGCATACATATCCTCTTCACTCTCACCGGGCAAACCGAGAATCATATGAACTATTACTTCAAAATTCCTTTTCTTCAGCTCATCATATGTCTTTTCAAATACATCAAGTGTATAACCTCTGTTAAAAGCCCTTGCCGTGTTTTCATTTATTGTCTGTAGTCCCAGTTCAATCCAAACAGGTTTGATTTTATTCAATCTCTCAAGCGAATTTAACATCTCTTCACTGAAACAATCGGGCCTTGTAGCAATGGAAAGTGCCACCACCTCATCCTTATTTATAGCTCGTTCAAACAAACCGATGAGTCTTTTAGTATCACCGTAGGTATTTGAAAATGATTGAAAATACGCAATATACTTTCTGTCGGCTGTATTTATCGAATTTGGAAACTTTTTTGCTATAAGTGCCTTAGCTCTTTCTATCTGCAAGTCCAAATCCATAACATCTATAGCAAATTCACCCGATCCCTTTTCAGAGCAAAAACTACAGCCACCTACCCCAACCTTTCCGTCACGGTTGGGACAGGTGGCTCCGCTGCTAAGTGCCAATCTGTACACTTTTGTTCCAAATTTTTCTTTACAATAATCCGATAATCTTCTCATAAATCCCTCTTCCCTCCCTCACACAAACAGTCAGTAATCGGTAATAACAGTTATCTATAATAATACATTTGTACACTGTCGGGGCATAACAATGATATTTGACTTGCCCAAGGTCGATATGTGTGCAAAATGCAGTTTTTACTCGCCCTGAATATGCTACCGTCTAAAAAATATTATTCTATAAGTTCAGTAGTCCAGTTGGTTTCCTGAATTTTATTATCAATAAGTCTTATTTCTTTTGCAATAAGATCCGTCTCTTTTTGCCAAGCCTTTACATCTATTGCAGGCATTATCTTTATCTCGGTATTTCTCGCCCTGTTAGTATTACTGTTTCCTGTATATACGGTATCTCTATATGCACTTACCTTTACTGAAAGAGCATCCTTTCTTGCAAGCAATTGAGTAACAGACTTTCCGTCAATAAATGTCTCACAATTTGTTTTATTGATAGCCGCTATCAGATATGACAATCTTTCAATACAGGAATCCAGCTCTTTTTTCAAAGCCATAGGCTCTTCTGTCGGCTCTTCGCCTTCCTGAACCAGTACATTTCTTTCAAGTCTGTCTTTTAAATCGTCTATTTTAATATTCAGGTCCGCTCTCTCCTGTAATGCAACCGCTAATCTCATATTATTTTTTCTCCTTTATTTGAATAACTATTGATAAAAGTATAAAACATATACCTATAAAAATCCTTATATTCATATTCTCGCCAAGGAATATGACTCCAAGTAAAATACTGCTCACAGGCTCAATTGTACTAAGCAGAGCTGCAGTCTGCGCTCCGCACATAGGCGCACCCACCTGAAAAGCACAAAGTGCGGATGTGGAAATTACAGCAGCCATGAAAACACTTATTGCAACAGCTGTAGTATCCATCTCAAACCTTACCTTGCCGAGAACAACCATGATTATTGCTATTTCTACGGCTACCAAAAAAGAAAGCCATGCAGACATCTTAACTACAGGTATTCTTGAAGATTTTCCATGAGTCAACACTATAATATATATTGCATACCCCACACCTGAGGCAAGTGCCAAGACCATACCGAGAATATTTATATTTCCGTCAGGCTGATAAAATACTCCTATACCTATAGCGCAAAATATCAGACATAACAGTTTGATTTTACTTATTTTCTTTCTAAAAATCAATAACTCAAGTAATATAACCGCCGCCGGATATGAAAAATGCAGCGTAGATGCAAGTCCGGATGAAATATAGCTGTATGATACAAACAGCAATATGCACATAACGGTCTCAGGAACAGACAAAATCAGCACGGAAAGAAACTCATCTTTGCTAAGTTTCATACCTGTACCGATAAGCATAGAAATTATGGCAAATACAATTCCGCTTACAAAAAACCTAAGAACCAGCAGACTGTATGCATCTCCACCGTGAGCATATATTATCTTTGCAAAAAAAGGCTGCAGTCCGAAGAAAAATCCGGACAACAATAAATATATCTCGCCTCTTATACGAAACTTCTTTTCCATAAACTCCCCCTACTTCTAAAACACATAAAAATCTATTCTATATCCATCGCCTTCCCGTTTAATACAGCGCTTTTGAGTTGCTCATTCTCATCATATACAAGCTTCAATGAGAAAAGGTCCTTGCTCTCATTAAGTAATCTTAGGAAAATTTTGTCTCCCTCCCACAGATTGAGATTAAACACTTCCTTTTTATCTACCCAGACAAGCTTTCCTTCATCACATTCAATAGGCTCTCCGACTACATTTCTGCCGACATACAGGTGCATATATTCCACTACTTCCGCTCCGGTCTTTCCACACACGAATGTTACAATTCCTCTAAAATCAAAGTCACAAAGCTCATATCCCGTCTCTTCTCTTACCTCTCTGATAAGACAATCCTCAGGACTTTCCAAATCTTTAAAATGACCTCCGACACCGATCCACTTATCCTTATTGATATCATTTTTCTTACTCACTCTGTGTAACATTAAGTATTTATCATCTCTTTCAATATAGCACAGTGTGCAAAGTGCGGCTTCTTTCATTATCAGTTCTTTCTCTTTCCGTTTTTATCAAAATTTCTTCTAAGTGCCAGCTCAGTAGGTATACATGGCAAAAGCATTCCCACTATCTGAACATAGCATATAATCATTCCTGTAAATCCGATTGTATCTTTGTCTTTACCTATTGTAAACAGTAATACAACAATGCTCAACACCGCCAATATTATTCCCATAATAACATACAACTTACCCACAGTCTTATGTGCAAAATCCCATGTCTCCTTGCTCTTCATAGACATTACGGTTCTATAACCGAACGAAAACATACTCCTTGCAGGTTTCGGTGTTTTCTTTTCAAATCTAAGTCCGAAAAACACCATTACGGCAGGTATAAGCAAATCAACCAACAACATAAAAATCCAAGTCTTCATAAAGCCCCCAGTCTGTTTTGATGTTTGTCAAAAATTTTTACTAACAATCACAGTTATGCTATAATATTAGCATATATACTTTTAGACTTAAAGTGCCAATCTTTTTATTTTTCAATAGAAAATTTGGACAAACAAGTTAGTAATCGTGATTTTTACAATGAAAGGGCAAATTTATGAAAATAATGCATCTGTCAGACCTTCATCTTGGGAAGCGTGTGAATGAATTTTCCATGATTGAAGATCAAACCTATATTCTCAACGAAATAATAAATATCATAGATGAGCAAAAGCCGAAAGTTATCATACTCGCAGGGGATATATATGACAAGCCTATCCCGCCTGCTGAAGCGGTCGAACTTTTTGACGATTTCTTATATAAGCTGTCAAAAAGAAATCTATATGTATTTATAATCAGCGGCAATCACGACTCCGCGGAGCGTATTGCCTTCGGTTCCAGATTATTTGATAAAAGCGGTATATATCTCTCACCTGTATACAACGGTAAAATTCTTCCGATATCTGTAGATGATGAATGCGGTGATATTAATTTTTATATGTTACCTTTTATCAAACCTGTTCATGTAAGAAGATTTTTCCCTGATGCTTCTATTTCCACATATACGGATGCCCTGAATACCGTTATCACAGATATGAATATTGACAACACCAAGAGAAATATACTTATAACACATCAGTTTGTTACAGGCTCCTCACGTACGGAGTCTGAGGATGTTTCTGTAGGCGGCAGTGACAATGTGGATGCAGATATTTTTAAAGACTTTGATTATGTTGCACTTGGTCATATACATCGTTCTCAAAGTTGCGGCAGTGAATATATCAGATACTGCGGCACACCGCTCAAGTACTCCTTTTCGGAATCAAAGGATACAAAGAGTATAACAGTTATTGATATAAAAGAAAAAGGTGATATAAAACTTGACTTTATTCCTCTCACACCGCTTAGAGATATGGTGGAGATAAAAGGAAGCTACAATGAACTGATGCTTAAAAGCTTTTATGAAAACACTTCTCTTCCAACCTACTATGTACATATCACATTGACAGATGAAGAGGATATACCTGATGTTATAACCAAGCTTCGTGTGATATACAAAAATATTATGAAACTTGATTACGACAATCAAAGGACGAGAAAAAGTTCCGAAATCAATCTTATAAATGCTGTAGACTCCATGTCACCGCTTGAACTTTTTGATACATTCTATGAAATTCAAAACGGCAATCATTTAAGCGATGCTCAGAGAATTTTCCTTGAAAATATTATAGAAGGAGTATGGAAATAATATGAGACCGTTAAAACTTACACTTTCAGCCTTCGGTCCTTACGCAGGCAAGACGGATTTTGACTTTGACAAACTCGGCACAGGCGGACTTTACCTTATAACAGGTGATACGGGAGCCGGTAAAACAACCATATTTGATGCAATTACCTATGCTCTGTACGGTGACCCGAGCGGTAATAACAGAGAAGTTTCAATGTTTCGTTCAAAATATGCAGACCTTGAAACACCTACCTTTGTAAAACTTACTTTCAAATATAAGGATAATGAATATACCGTCAAAAGAAACCCCGAATACGAAAGGGCCTCACAAAGAGGATCCGGTGTCACCAAACAAACAGCCGGTGTAGAGCTTACTCTTCCTGACGGAAAGGTGCTTACAAAGACCAAAGAAGTGGATACAGCCATAAAAAACATAATGGGAATTGATAAAAATCAGTTCTGTCAGATTGCAATGATTGCTCAGGGTGATTTCTTAAAACTTTTACTTGCTCCCACAAAGGATAGAATAGAAATATTCAGGCATATTTTCAAAACAAAACTGTATTCGGATCTTCAAAACAAGTTAAAGCAGGAGGCTTCATCTCTTGATAACAACTGCTTACAGATAAGGCAAAGCATCACACAATATATTTCAGGTATAAATTGTGACGAATCTTCACTACATTGTGTACAGGTTTCAAAGGCCAAAAATAGCGAGTTACCTATAGATGAATGTATATTATTACTTGAAAATCTGCTGGCTGAAGACTCACAATCCGAAGAAAAAACAGCTGAAAAAATTCTAAATATTGAAAAACAAGCCGACACGATTAAGCTTAATATACAACAGGGTGAAAGTATATCAAGGGCAAAGATTTTGCTTGAACAAACCCAAGCACTGCTTGAAAAGCTTTCAAGTGAAAAAATCACACTTGCCGCCGCTTTGGATTATGAGAATAAAAAATCCGTTGAAATTGAGAAACTTACAAAGGATTCCGCTACCATATCGGCACAGTTACCTGAGTATGACGAGCTGAGCCAAAAACAATCTGCTTTGGCTAAAAATATTTCTCTTATAGAAAAAAATAATCTGACTCTGAATAAGGCAAAGACAGATATAGATACCTTAAAGTCACAGATTGAAAGCTTAAATGCCGAGGCAAAGACCTTGGAAAAATGCGGAGAACAAAAAATAGTACTTGAAAATAATATACTCAGTCTTAATGACAGGCTTTCAAAACTTCAACAATTACTTCAGAGTATGGAAACTTTAAAGAAAAATCATGAAGAGCATAAAAAGGCCGTACAAATTTACAAAGAAAGACAAGCAAATGTCGATAGCTTAGATGCTTCCTACAAAGAAGGACACAAACTGTATCTTGACGCACAGGCAGGTATTTTGGCGGAAAGCTTAAAAGAAAATATGCCATGTCCCGTATGCGGATCGCTCTCACATCCTAAGAAAGCCTCAAAACCTGTAGATGTCCCTACAAAAGAGGAGCTTGATGCCTTACAAAACAGGCTTTCAGCCGCCAATAAAGAAGTGGAACGGGCAAGTCAGGCGGCCGGCAAACTAAATGGTGCTATAAATGAAAAGATGGAAGCCACTCTCACATCTATAAAGGAGCTGCTTGGTGATATCAATATGAACAGTGCCACAGATATTGCAAAAGAAAATATCAGTGAACTTCAATCCAAAATAAAGAGCATTAACAGTGAGATTGAGCAGTTAAGCAAAAATATTTCAAGAAAAGACAGTATAGAAAAGATTTTGCCACAGTCAACAAAGCGACTTGAAGAACTTCAAGACAGTATCAATACCATATCAAATACTATTACTACTTATACCTCCGAGAACAAGGCAATTGAAGAAAGAATTAAAAGTTTAAAGAGTAAGCTTCTTTTCTCTTCAAAGCTTGAGGCGGATGCCAAGATAAAAAGTAATAATGATACCGTTTTAAAGATTCAAAAAGCTATAGAGCTTGCCACTAAAAGGCTTAATGAATGTAATGAAAAACTTGCTTCAACCACCGCCACCAAGGCAGAGCTTTCAAAGCAGCTTGACGGCAAGGAAGAAATTAACCTTGAAAATGAAAAAATCAAATTAAATGAGCTTGAGGGCAATATTAAAAGACTTAGAGCATACAAGGAAGAGATTCACAGTCGAATAGTAAACAATCAGTCTAATTATAAAAATATCAAGTTGAAATCTGATGAACTTATAGAGGCTGAAAAACAATATACAATTGTAAAGTCTCTGTCCGATACTGCCAACGGCAACATTACAGGAAAGGACAAGATAATGCTTGAAACCTATATCCAGATGCATTATTTTGACAGAATTATCTCAAGAGCGAATGCAAGACTTGTGATAATGACAGGCGGTCAGTATGACCTTGTACGAAGGAAGGAAGCTGCAAGTAAGATGGGGCAAAGCGGCCTGGACCTTGATGTAATAGACCACTACAACGGTACTGAGCGAAGTGTAAAATCGCTCTCAGGCGGTGAATCCTTTAAAGCTTCTTTGGCTCTGGCACTTGGACTTTCTGATGAGATACAATCCTCAGCCGGAGGTATTCAGCTTGATACCATGTTTATTGATGAGGGCTTCGGCTCACTTGATGAAGACTCCCTCGCTCAGGCAATGAATGCCCTTGCCTCACTTGCAAGCAGCAATAAGCTTATCGGCATCATCTCCCATGTGGGCGAACTCAAGCAAAAAATCGACAAACAAATTATTGTTAAAAAGGACAAGACCGGCGGAAGCAGGGCTGAAATTATAGCATAAACAAAAATGAACAATTTTAGTGCTTACGAATATTTCTTTTTCTATAACTAGATGCTATTAAGCCCAATTGGTGCTGTCTAGAAATAGATATTTTTACTTACTTCAAAATCAAGCAAAAATATCCTGACAAATCCAAGGTGTTTTGGCTTTGCCAGGATATTTTATTTTTCTATAATATTAATATTGTCTATCTATTGCAACTATAGTTTACCACAAAAATTTACTCAACAAAATTCATATATTACTTCATTTTTTCAACATTACTATATACCATTCCATACAATTTAGATATTTCAACGAATATAGATTTGATCAGCATATTTAAATTGTATGGATTGAAAATGAAATTAATTTTAGAAAATTTACTTGAAGTACTTCTTAATTATTTACAAGCAGTAAGTTCTATCAGTAATATACCCTTAGCTTAGTTAATTAATATAAAGCAATTTTAACAAAAGAAGAGGCTCAATAATTATATGAGTTTTTCTTCTACGAAAATATACCTTATTAATTTGAAAAGCAAAAAATCATATTATTATAGCAGAAAAAATATGTTATAATTGGTGTAGACTTATATATGCCATACATATCTTTGAATTGACAAAGTTCCACAAAATGTGTGACTAGATAATGACCTCAAAGTAACTTTGAAGTTTTAGTGCTTTGTCAATTTGATAAGATATAAAACTTGATGATTGGGAAGAAGAGGTACTTGATAGTTTAATTTTTTTAATTTGATAAATATTTTTTATAAAATAGTTTAAAGCAATATTATCACATTAAAAGAACTTTGGAATTATAACTTTCATAATACAAATAGATTATATTGTATAAATAACATTTACTAGGAGAATTTATTTATGGGAATTGTTATAAGAACATATAATGTTGGCAAGGCAGATTGTTTTTTAATTGACTTAGACGGTTTACAGATTTTAGTAGACGGAGGATATGCAGACACTATGTCTGATATAATAAAAAGTAATGACTTGCACGATTTGGATGGAATCATTCTAACACATATTGATAGTGATCATATATCAGGAATATTAAAATTAATAGAAGATGATTTATTTATAAAAAGATTGTCGAAAAAGGATAATTTTTTCATTGTTTTTAATGAATATGCTGACTGCTCAACAATTAGTTATAAGCAAGGTGTTCGTTTAAGAGAGTATATAGAAAAATATCCTAATATAAAATTAATAAATGTATATTACAGAAATCAAGAAATGAAAATAAAAGATAGGTGGGTTATCTTCAAATGTGTTGAGAAAAATATTGCTTGCGTAAATGAAGGGATTAATAGCATCACCATTAAGTTTATTTCTCCAACCAAGGAAATTTTGAGAAAGTTTATGAAAAACTGGAAAAGAGGGATAGCAAATGCAAAGGTTACAAATGAGTCATCCATTGTATTTCTACTATCATATCGAAATAAAAATATTTTAATGACAGGAGATTCTTCTACTAGTGTTTTTCAAAATAAATTATATGAATTGCAAAAATTAGAAAAAATAGATGTTATTAAACTACCACATCATGGTTCAAAAAACGGTAACAATGACGGAATTTTGCACTTGATAGATGAATATAAATGTAGAAAAGTTATAGTCTCTACAAAAGAAAAAGATAAAGAATTAGATAAAAAACTTATAGAACAAATAGAAAATAAAATCATGGCTAGTAATGTGATATACAGTTATGATACAAATCAGGCAGATAAAAATTATACAGAAATAACTATATAGGAGGGAATGAAAATGCAGATAGTTAAGATTTCAACTTTTGAAGGTCAATGTTCAGGAATAATTATTTCTTGTACTGAGTCTAGCCAAAAAAAGTATAATTATTACTTAATAATTACAGTAGCTCATTTGTGCAAAGATTTATTTGAAAAAATAGAAGATAAGAAAGAAAAGAAAAACATTAAAGATTATATATGTTTTGATATTTTAAATGCAGAAAACAATATTATTAGTGGAAATGACTATGAAATTGAAGATTATTTTGTTTCCAACTCGCTTTTAAAGGAAGATGATATCTTATGTTTTTATGTAAAAATCAAAAACATACATCTGATTGATGGGAAACTAATAGTTAGTAATAGTAGTAGTTTGGTTGATGTGTTAACAGAAGGCTTCCCTAATATTAGTGACAGTCAAATTATTGGTTTAAAAGGTACTGTTTGTAAAAAAACAGATGAAATAAATCACATTTTTTCATATAGAATATATGATGATTATCATTACTACGGAACTATTTCAGATTTGATAGTCATGGAGGGACTTTCAGGAGCACCAGTGCTGGCTGAAAATAACAGGATTTTGGGAATAAACCAGTCCATCCCATATTTTACAAATGGAGAAAATCCTTTTAAGATTGTAAATTATATAGATATTAATCATATATTTAATTTTCTAAGAGAAAATAATTGTATTGTATATTCACTTATCGATGATGTTATCAAACTTAAATGGATTAAAAGTAAGAACGAAAATAATAATGGAAAAAAAAGCATATCTGCTATGGTTATTGGGGGCTCCGGAGCCGGTAAATCATCATTTATATCACAATTCATTTATGATAATGATATGATAGATTCAAGTGGTGATGGACAAACTACTCGTTCAGACATCATATATAATTTGAATGTAAAGAACAATGGTAGGCATGCACATATATTTTTATTGAATGATAGTAATGGGGAGAGTAAGGACGAAAACAGAAGCTTTCCCTTGAAATGCTTCAATAATATAAAATTAGAATTAATCATTTTTATTTTTAAATGCAGATACCATATCCCTGAATATGATATTTTTAATGACAATTATATATATTTCAAAAAGATCTATTATTTCTTTGAAATGATTAAGCAAAAGGAAAAATCACTAGAAGAAGACATCGAAAGTACATTAAAGAAATTCAATAATTTTATTTTAGATAATTTAGAAAAAGATAACAACGAGTTATATGAAAGGTATATAGATGTTTTTGTGCTATTGGATAAAATAAAAGAAAAAATCAAGCCAGAATTTTTTGAAATAATTATTAATAATAATCTCATAATGGATTTATTAGGACAACACGAAGTTGCAAAAATAATAAAGGATAAAGATGAGAAATGTATGAATAGTTTTGAGGGTTGTGGAGAAATAGATAATTTTAATGAACTGTTAGGTGAACTGTATGATTATTTTAGAGAAAATATTGATCACTATAAAAATATTTTTGGCGAAAAGTCAGAAAAAATAATTGGAAAATATAATATAAGTAGTGAACAGTACGATAAAGAGCTTAATAAAATACTACTTTATCAAAATGGTAATTTTGAGTTAGATGAGTTTGAATTCCTGTATAAAAAATATAAAACAATTAGTTTGTCAGATATTTCCAAGTCAGAATTAGAATGTATTAAAAAAATAATACTAACTAATAAAAGTAATACAAGAAATGAGTTTAATTCTATAGAGGAGATTATAAAAAAAATATATAAGAATATTTATAATGATATCCAGAACAAGTTGTTAGAGTATTTTAAAGTAAATTGTTATCTTGGGGTATCTATTAATAAGAATGGAAACGGAGATAAGATTAACTCAATTCAGTTTGACTTTAAATATTTAACAAGTGATGGGATAGATTTGTTAAATTGTTGTTTGAAAGTCAATGATACTGGTGGGAACAAGAAAAAATCTTTAACTGCAATAATAGATAAGGTGGAAATTTATGGTATGTTATCTAATGATTATGCGTATTTAGCTAATGAATTATCCTTAGATAGTATTATTTTTCATGATACAAGAGGGCTTGATCATATAGAGAAGGGTGTAGATAAGAAGATGCAATTAAGGAATTATCTTACCAATATAGAAGAAGGTAGATCTACGGGAGAAAGAATTGATTCAGTTTTTTATATCAAAAAATTAGATTCAGGTAGACCTACAGAACTTGAAAATACGATTCCTTTCATCTATGATATTATACCAAATGTTCCGTTCTTTTGTATTTTTACAGGGATTGATATTTTAGGATATAAGAAAAATAGTATAATTAATTGGTATGAAGATACCGACACACGTCCCAATTCTGTTAAATACTTATTTTCAAAAGATATAAATAAAGTTTTTGAAAAGTTATCTTGTAGTAACATCAGAAAAGATATAGTAAAGGAATATTTGCAAAAAAATATTGGAGCATTTTGTGCAATAGATAAGTATAAAAGTAATTTAGTAAGTGCTAAAAAAATAATAAAATCTATACTGATGAGGGAAATAGGAAGTATTGATATATTTGAACAAAAAGAATTAATAGATAAATTAGAAGATAATGTGGTAAAGAAGGAAGCAATGAGACTACTATTCATATTCTTTAGTAGATGTGTGGTAAATTGGAAATACGCTCATTGGAGAACTATAAACTCAAACTCAGTAAGAATACATAAAAAAGAAGTTTTGGGTTATTGGGGAACATATAGACATCGTTGGGACTTGATTTTTAATGATGCTTACATTGATATTTTTAAGGATGACAAATACACCTCTAGTTTTTGTAAATTATTTAATAATAGTGCTGTAATAGAATCAGCTTTAATCAATATTAGAGAAGGTTTTTTGGGTGATTCACAATATATACGTTCTTATAATGACAATAATGAATTCATTAAAGTATTAAAGTTGTTATATAAAAATTGTAAAAATCATCCTTTCGATGATAAGAATGCGAAGTTTAAAAACTCAGGGGATATCGGGGAGAAAGAATATTTACAGGAAATACAAAATTTTCCTAAATTAATTAAAGATAATCCATCGGTATTAGAGAAATTTGCTGAATTGTTTATAAATACTCTAAGAAAGTATTTAAAAGGAAATATGGAATCCAGTTTAAATGACATTATTAAATACAATAAAGCCTTAGCTGAAGCTGGTTATAGAATTAATATGGAGGTTGAAAGATTATTTGGTAAAACTATGCAAATAGAAGAAAAAACTAATATAATTATGAACATTATTAAATGTATACAGGAATAATGACGAATAAATAAAGGGTGGCTTTGCCACCCTTTTACATTTAAAATATTATTTTATTCGGATAGTCATCCTTCATACATTACACTCAGTTCTCTATATACCTTTTATTTAATATATATTTACAGAAAAATCATACACTAGACATTTAGTATAGAAAAGCAAATTATCCTGAGAAATTCAAAAAACTAAAATGTCTCGCATTAGTTATGATATCTCAACGATGTTCTACCGAGAGTAAATCGCTTATTTCACACCAATTCCTTTTTAAACATAAAACTTTATATACTATTTTTTAATCCACTCTCCCAAAGATCCGTCTGAAATCTCACTAAGATAATAATTTATTCCGTTTTCATTAATCCATCCGGTCTCCATAATTCCGTCTTTATCAAACTTAAACCATGCATTTCTATTTGTATAAGGATTAAATATGTATGCCCACTGAGATGTTACATTCTTCCCGTTTTCCACATATTTCCAAACATTGTGTCCATCTACGGTTTCTGGTTTCCATCCTGTAAAAGTATTATGAAATACTTTCTTGGATCCCTTAGAAGAGCTTCTGCTCGATGAACTCGACCTGCGGTTTTTTGCCTTGCTGTTTGAGTTCTTTGGTATAACGACTCTGCTATCATCTGATGCCGGCTTATTCTTATTATCGGATACTTTCGAATGTTCCGCTACTTCTTGATGATGATTCTCAACTGTATTTTGATCTTTTTTACTATCATTCGGTAATCCATCTTTTGGCTTTTCTTCAGTTATATTGTTGTTTTTACTTGGTGTGTCAGGAACAATTTTTTCTCCTGCTTTATTTTTCTCATTATCGACATTATCTTTTAATTTCAAACTCACATCACTAAAAGTAATATTTGCATTCCTTGCAACAAAAAATCCAACATAAATATATTCTGAATCAATTTGTGTCAACGGATAATCAAATCCTGCACTTACCGGTTCATTTTCTCCATATTTTACCATGTAACCATCTTGAGTTTTTGTTAAAGTAAGATCAAGTTCATCACCTTTTTGATAAATAATATTTGCAACACCACCATCATACAATTTCGAATTTTTTCTTCCAAATCCGTTTATCTTACCTTGCATTCTTGAACCTGCAACAACATAGTCACCTATACTATCTGTAATTGACCGGTCGACATACATATCATCTCTTGCCATGAGCCCAAATGATACTTGATCATTTTTTGCAATATCATTTATTTTTACTTTTGCTTTAAGTGTAAACTCCGTATTTTCAGGTAGCCTTTTATAGTACATCATAATACCGTCTACATTAGATGCAATCTTTCCCCTGTTGTTCTTAACTGTAAGATTTATACTCTTATCTGACTTGAATACCTCAAAGTCTCCACCTGTAATCTTATCTTCACCACCTACATTACCAAATACAGAACCTGTAAATACATTTCCCACAACATCCAAAAATTCAGGCCAGTTTTTAGATTCCTCTGTCGGTGTAATATAATCTATGACTTTATAATCTTTATTAACAGCATCTTCAAAGAAATCTTCCTTTACAGGATATTCTCTTTTTTTAGAATACTTTTTTAGTGTTGTATCTGCATTCGCTATCAAATATGCATTTCGTTTAGCACCATATAGATTTGTATGAGTTTTATCCAACCCCTTAGGTACAAGATTATCACCCTCCTTTTTTGCACCTGTATATGCATATAGATATCTCGCATCATTACCCATCTCAATATTTAAATCTATTGTTTTTTCTGTCAAATCAATATATTCAAGACCTAGCTGATTTGACATATCAATCAACGCTTTTCTATAATCACCACCTTTAAATATATTATTACCTACCACCACATCATTGGTTATATGTCCTGAAGGTGAATTATAACTCTCTGATGTATTATCATCTGTAAGTCTTGCAATCGGTGTAACTATTATCGGAGTAACACCTCTCTCCAATGCCGGTTTTACATAATTTTTATATACTGAATTCGCAAAACTTCCTTCATTTTCATAACTACTATTTGGATCCGTATATCTTGATAATTCACTCTTTTCATCATTGTGACCGAATCCTATAATTAAGAACTTCTCATTATCACCATCTCCCAGTTTTGGTACATCAGAATTACCGTTTAAGAGTACATCATAGTTTTTCATGGTTGTGAAATCTTTGCTTGATGCTCCTGATACGGCTAAATTATATACTTCTGCATTTAAATAGTTCTTTAACTCTTCTCCGTATCCTACCCTTGGAATATAATAATTATCATTAAAACCTGAAACTGTTGAATCTCCTACCGCCCAAACAGTTGCTATATTTTCCTTTTCCCCAAAAGCTCTGCCTCCTGCACCTGAAGAAAGTTTTTCTTTAGCTTCCGGTTTTAGGAGCAAAAGCCCGTTCATATTGATTTTTCCGTCTTCATTTCGCTTCGGGTCATTTTCAGTATCAAGGTTAATGAAATCATTTTCATCCATGGTAATTACTTTTGAAGCAGTATTTTTTGAAATATTCTCATCTTTATTCCAATAAAAAGTTGTTTCGTCCATTACATCAGAACTCTGTTGGTTTTGCAAAGAAAGCTGCTCTCCTATATTTGTTTCCTTTCTAAATGACAATATACCTTTAGCACTGAAATCCGTTGTTAATGTTTTGTCACTTGTATACAAGGCCACATTATAACTTCCGTTATTATATGATGTTGAATTTGAAATCTTTATATTCGGGCCTGAATTTGAATCAATTCCCTTTGCTTTATTTTCATATGAAATTGAATTATCAAGTTTATGTGCACCGGATACATTTGATCCACCCATTTTAAATCCGTTACCGTTTCCGGCATCCAACATTATATTAGGCTTATCAAATGATACATTTCCGTACTCATCCACTGTTCCCGGTGCAAATTCAAAGTTCTTTTTATTGCCGCCGTTCTTTATCAGTATATATCCGTTTCTATAAGCCACACTGTTTTTTATGGTTACATCTCCTATAGACCCGGTTGCCACTTTGGCAAACAGATCCCAGCCGTCATCAGCATTATATGCCGCAATACAACCGTCAAAAACATTACCTACTCCCGATGTGATCTTAGCTGCAAATCCATCAGCATCTTCCATAGCCGAATCGGCATTATTCATTGATGTACAGTTTAAAATATAGTTGTAACTTGGCCATTTATCTTTAGAATCTTCGCTGCTCCCTGAAATCTGCAGTCCGGTTGTTCCGTTATTAAATAAATTTAATCTTTCCGCTATATTATGGCTTCCCGAGATTCCAAGTCCTTTATATCCGTCTGCAGTATTCGTAATATTAAACTGCTTAAGTTCCCAATAATCTCCGCCAAGACTGAATCCCTTGCCGCTTCTCTTAAAGTCTAATGTTGCAAAACCACCGTCTCCCTGTATTCTTATAGGATTATCTTCTCTTCCGTTTCTTCCCTTTTGTACAATTAGAGACTTATTTGACATATCATAAACTTCAGGCTTCAATAATATTGTCTGCCCCGGCTTCGCATACTTTATTGCAGACTCCAAACTTATTGCATTATCATACCCTGAACCGTCATTTACATCCAAGCCTGTATTTGATACATAAATATAAGAGTCTTTTCCTATAGTCCTCCATGATACACTTTTATTTAATGTAACAGTTTCATAAGATTTAAGCTTCACAAAAGGTTCAGGTTCATAACCTGCTTCCGGGGTAAACTCAACACTGAAGTTTTTACCTGCTGATAAATCATAATCTTTCTTAAGTTCCTCATTATTAACGACTTCTACGCTGTCTTTAAGTACATTATCCTGATAGATTTTAGCCGATCCGTTTGCATTGGCTTTAAATACCAATGTATAATTTTCTTCTGCCGCAGTATCAGGACTTGTAATCTTGGCCTGTAGATCTATATATCTGCTTTCTTGAGGTCTCCAATCATTTGCATCAAACTCACTCTTTTCAAATTTTATATTTGAATATGTGACATTCATACCTCTTGCAACAGCAAATCCTACATATGCAAAACGATCCTGTACATTCATAGGGTCGTTTAACTCTTCATATCCGCTTATACTGTTTGCACGAATATCCTTTGCCTGTATAGGAATTTCATACTTATAAAGCTCAGAGCCGTCCATAGCAAGCTGATATACAACATAGCTTGAAGAATTTTTCTCCAACCTGACTCTGTAAGTATCTCCACTACTTACCTTGCCCCCGTCCTTGTCAAATCCTAATCTGTAAACTTTAAATGTATCCGGATTAGGCTTTATCTTATTATCAATACCTGTGTATGCCCTTACTCCAAGCATATCTTTTACTTGACTTGTAGAATTGAGTTCTCCCTTAGGAAGTTGTGTTGCACCTATAGATACCAAATTTGATTCCGAACTTGCCGGATCTCCTTTTTCACCTATAGAGTCCCTTACCATCAGTGCAAATCCCTCCTGTCCGTCAGGTTTCGGATTCATATAATCAATCCTTACATCCGCCTCAAGAATAAAATTTTCTTTACTCGGATCTATTTTTGTATAATAGAAACTTATTCCGTCAGCAGGATCGGAAGACACGAACTTTCCACCTTTTTTATCTATACTTCCGTCTTTTTTATATGTTGCTGATTTTAAAATTATTTCTCCATCTATATCTGCATCATCATTTACAGTATTTGTAATTGTAGATGTAGAAGGTCCAAAATACGTAAATTCCCATTCTTTTGCATTTGAATCCGTTGCCTTTGAAATAACGGTATCACTTCTTTCTTCGGTTTCTGACGTTATCTCTATCCCGTTTGTCAAAGTACTTGCAAATACTTCCAAGTTATTACTTAACAGTAATATGCTCAAAATATATGCCATAAAGCATCTTAAAATATTTCTTTTCATATCCTTCCCTCAAAAATCATTATTTTTAAACAATATACCACCATTCTGTTCTATATTTTTTATCACGTTCCTCCTTTATTTTTATACAATAAGCTAATTTACTTATATAACAAAAAAGTTGTAAATACTATGTGAAAGTAGCCAAATATCGCCTGTACTACTGATTTTTTGCCAATATAATTTAAAATAAAAAAGGTACTGCAAAATCGTTATAAATCAGATTTTACAGTACCCTGTTTTAAGTTATCATTAAGTTATAATTTTGCCATCCTCCTTAATGTATCCCCTGTTATCCTGTATGTGGTCCAGTCCGACATCGGCTCGGCACCAAGAGATAGGTAGAAGTCAATGCTCGGCTTGTTCCAGTCAAGGCACCACCACTCAAGTCTGCCACATCCTCTATCTACTGCAATAGCCGCCAATTTCTTTAATAAAGCCTTGCCATATCCTCTCCCTCTAAACTCAGGCAGTACAAATAGATCCTCAAGATATATTCCGGCTCTGCCTAGGAATGTAGAAAAATTGTGAAAGAAAAGTGCAAACCCGACTTCCTTTTCATTCTCCATTACAAAAACAACTTCCGCTTTCTGCTTATCAAAAATCCACTCTTCTAAAATCTTTTCATCAGCAACCACTTCATCAAGCATTTTCTCATATGACGCCAGCTCCTTTATAAAATAAAGTATTAAAGCGCAATCCTCTTTTTTTGCAAATCTGAAATTCATATTTCCCCCTAATTATTTATTTTACAACTCCTATAAGATACTCTATTTGCTCCTTAGGTACTTTGTATCCTACATAGATATATCCACATCCTTGATATCATCAATCATCGCTCCGGAATCTGTAGAAGTTACATAAACCATTGATATTGTTGTCTGTGAATCGGAACCCTCTGTTGAAATCTTTGCAAGTATAGCATATGAATTGTCCTTTTTACCTATATAGGCTATAGGCTCATAGTTTGCACCTGCCAAGGCCTCAAGAGACTTATCAAAAGCTGTCTTGGCATCGGCATTATCCTCCAGCTTCGCACTTCCTTCATTATACTCCCAGCCCTCTTTACCTTCCAACAGTTCCAAACTTCCTGTGATCTTTGAATTTCCGCTTAAATCCTCATATACATTGACAACAGCATATTCCGCTTTTGCACCGGGTGTCACTGCTATCCCCTTACAAAGATATGAATAATTCGTTCCTGATACAATCTGTGAGCCAAGTACGGCTACAACCTCATATGAATAACCTTCCAAATTCTTGACAGCCATATCAAAGGCTCTCATTGCATCACTGTTATCACTTGGTGAAAGCTTCTCACTTATACTCCAACCGCCGACAACCGGAGTATCTTCACCGCTCTGTGCAACACTTGTATCTGTAGTTGCAACAGAACTTGTCTGTGACTCTATAGCGGTCTTAGACTCTGAAGTGTTTGCAGCATCGGCTTTGCATCCCATAAGTGCAACTGCACAATATAATCCAAGTGTCATAATAAATAATCTTCTCATTTTCTTATCTCCTTATTTTTCCACACCGAATTTACCGGTTGTAAACTCACTCATATCCTCATTTTTCATTGCTTTTTCTAAGAGCCTCGGCAACATCTGCGGAGCGGCTGCAAAACAGGGAATACCGTTATTTGCAATTCTTTGTGCCATATTTGCATCATAATAAGGTTTGCCTGAGTCTGATATGGCAAGCAGGCAAATCACAATAACACCGTCTTCCTTCATCTGTGTCAATCTTCTGAGAAGCCCTGCACGGTTTCCGCCCTCTTCAAGGTCTGAAATCAAAAAGAAAATCGTCTTCTTTGGGTTCTCTATATATTTAGTGCAATACTTTATTGATTTTTCTATATCTGTTCCACCGCCGAGAGTAAATCCGAAAAGTAAATCAATAGGGTCCTCGCATTTTTCACTTAAGTCCACGATATTGGTATCAAAAGCCACTACCTTAGTCTTTATAGCACTCATACTTGCCAGTATGCAGCTCATTATAGATGAATAAATTACCGACTCTCCCATAGAACCGCTTTGATCAATATCCAAAACAACAGTATATTTATTGGCTGCCGTTGTAGCACTTCTTTCAAAGAAATAATACTTTTGCGGAATAATCTTCTTTAGCTTTGCATTATAATCCTTGATTCCCTTTCTTATTGTAGTCTGAAAATCAAGTGCAGATGCTGACGGTATAGGAGAATGCAACTTTCTATTTATACTTGCAGTAACCGCTCTTTTTAAATCACTTTCCAGTAAAGCATTTATCTGTTCCACTATTTTTCTGATAAATTCTCTTGCATTTTCCTTACTTTGTTTTGGTATCTGATCCTTTAGAGTAAGTATCATACTTGCCATTTGCATATCAGGTTCTATATTATTTAGAAGTTCCGGCTCAAATATAAGCTGTTTTAAACCACATCTTTCCATAGCATCGGACTGAATTATCTTTACAATATCCTTATCAAAAAGTGTTCTCACATCCCCAAGCCATCTGCTTATCTGCGGACTTGATGCGCCTTTCCCGGCTCCACCTCCGAAGCCGAATTTCATATCTCTGTTATAGATGGCATCAAGTGCCGTATCCATCATAAGATCTTCCTGACTCAAATCCGGTCCGTCTCCCATACCTTCCATTCTTTTTTGTGCTTCAGAACCAAGTATCAGTCTCCATCGCCTCAGTCTGTCATTTGTATCCATTTATATCTCCTAAAAGTCTCCAAAATCAAAGTCTTCGAGGATCTCCGTGTCCACTTCCTTTATCTCAGAGTTTATTATTTCACTTACTTCCTGAGCATTGAGTCCCCATATTTCACCAAGATTTTCGGCAATCATATCCTTTTCCTTAGCGCTGTACTCTACAAAAGCTCTTCTTAAAAAAACTGCCGAACGTCTGAATTCCTCTTCATCCAAGGTATTCAGATACTCACTAAGGCTTTCCCAGAGTGTAAGCCTGCCTATAAGAGCATAGTGATTTCTCATAGACAACCCTGCAAACCAATTTGCACCAAGTTCTGCCGGCATACCCATAGAAAGTCGTCTTGAAACCTCCATTCTAAGAGTAAGCTCATCTATCTTACCTGCATCCAGAAGTATTGCTGTGGCAAGTCCTGATATTTTAGTATTCAAATCATCTCTGTTTGAAAGTTCTATAAGCTTATCAAACCAAAAGCTCTCATCCAAAAAATCCTGCATCATAAAAACACTATGTATTTTTTGAATATCATCTGCCAATGTAGCTGCAGCTATATCATCACATGCCGATTCTCCCACCAGCATAAGAGAAGCTCTGATACAAAGTCTTTTTACAATAGGTATCAGAGGTTCCCTGTCCAGTTTTCTGATATCACCAAAGGAGATCATATTTGAAAGTTTGCTCACAGTATCCGCGATATCACACATAGCTATTGCACCATTTGCCATTTCATCAAGACTTCTTTTCGCACCCTCTACTATCTTTGGCAATCCACAGTTAAATGCAGCTTCTATAACTTCTGCTATATCAGATATCTTTGTCGCCTCAGAAAGCTTCTCACCCAGCACAAATGCTACAGCATCTGCGATAGTATCTCCCTTTAAAACACTTTCCACTATCTGTATTTCAGCTTCAGGTGTCCATTGCAGTATCCAGTTCTCTGCCCATGTTGCATTATCCTGATTACTTTTCTTGATCTTGGCGAAATCTATTCCAAGTACAACCAGTCTATAGAGGAAAAAAGACCTGTTCAAATCAAGAAAAGCACTTTCCTCTGACTTCACTCTTAAGTTCTCTCTTAAATCAAGCTGCAATGGGGTTGCTACAAGCTCCTTATATTTTTCAAGCTTTAACTGCTTAAGTTTTAAAGTAAAATCACTCTGTATAGAAGTCTGCATAGCATCCTGAGGAACACTGCCTATCTTTTTGCCTATATCGGTTTCGGCAAAGCCAATTGCCATCTCACCGAAGCTTCCACCACCCATACAGGTAATACTTGCATCCTTTAAATCTTCAAGTGTGGGAACAGAGCCTCCTCTAATAACAGCAAGTTCTCTTGCAAGCCTTGTCGCCTCTATTACCTGAGCGGATGAAACTATACCGCCATGCTCTCTCATATACTTTGCCAAACTGCTAAGATACTTTCTTTCATGTAAAGTAATATCTCCACTTAAAAATCCCTGCCAAAGTAACTCATAATATGCCGGTGCCGCATTTCCCGCACCATAACCGGTTCTTTTACTAAGTCTGTAGTATGAATATGGCATCAAGGTGATATTGGATTCTCTTCTTTCTAATCCCTTATATTCCTTATCGGACATTGCACCCTCAAGGTTTTCAATAGCTGATGTATGAAAGGCACCTGTTATAGCTACTATCTTTTCCGAATCAAATCCCTTTTTTATATATTCATTTATCTTTCTTTTCATAAAGCTTTCACGAATTATATCTCTTGCAAAGGATTTATCATCTGATCTTGTATCTTTTCTAAGGCTTTCACCAAACAAGGCACTGCCGGCTCTATAGGCATGCATATCCTCACTCTGCTCCAAGGTTCTCTCCCAAAAACCTTCCATATCCGTTTCAATACTTTTCTTCGGATTTGTTTCTGAGATAATCTCCTCTTCTTTAGTTTCATCATCCCTTTTTTCAAGTCCCAAAATTATATCGGATTCCAAATCAAAAAAATGACATTCTGTATTATTTTCCCTTGCCCAAAGAATTGCCTGATACTCCGGCGAATATTCTGCAAACGGATAGAGTATCGTATCAATAGGTGCTTCCTTTGTATATGCCATGATGGCAAATGGAGGAACAAGTTTTTTTGAGACAATATCATCTATCAAAAAGTCAAAATCCGCCGGTCCCTCTATAAGCACAAGTGAAGGCTTTACTTCATCCAAAAACTGTCTTAGAAAATATGCACCTGCAGGTGAAAAATGTCTAATTCCAAAAGTTTTCATGGCTGCCTCCTAGCCATTGAGCATCCTACATTCATTGTAGAGTCCAATCCACTCTTTTCCACGCTTTTTCATTATATTCTCAAGGTACTCTTCCCAAACTTTTGAGTCTTTTGAATCTTCCTTTACTATTGCACCTTGAAGTCCTGCTGCAAGGTCCGCATCACTTATCTCACCGTCTCCAAAGCTGCCTGCCAAAGACATACTGTTTGTAAGTAAGGATATAGCCTCTGCGGTAGAAAGTACATTTGCTGTAGACTTGATTTTTTGCTTTCCGTCAAGTGTCTCACCCTGTCTAAGCTCTCTGAATATTGTACAGACCTTCTTTATTACCTCAGCCTCAGGCACCTTTGAAAGCAATGCCATACCTTCTGAAAGCTTCTCGATTCTGGTCTTTACAATATCCATCTCCTCTTCAAGAGTATTCGGACTTGGAAGCACCACTATATTAAATCTTCTCTTTAGAGCTGCACTCATATCATTTACACCACGGTCTCTGGTATTTGCTGTAGCTATTATGGAAAATCCCTTCTTAGCCGCACTGTCCTTACCAAGTTCCGGAATAGAAATTCTCTTTTCGGAGAGAATTGAAATAAGGGCATCCTGTACCTCGGAGGCACAACGTGATATCTCTTCAAATCTGGCAATCTTACCCTCTTCCATAGCCTCAAAAACAGGACTCTTTATAATTGCCTTATCACTTGGGCCTTCTGCTATAAGCATGGCATAATTCCATGAGTATCTTATCTGCTCCTCTGTAGTTCCTGCAGTTCCCTGTATAACACAGGTTGAGTTACCGTTTATAGCGGCGCATAGATGCTCCGACAACCATGACTTTGCAGTACCCGGCTCACCTATCAAAAGCAATGCTCTGTCTGTTACCAAAGTGGCTATTGCTATTTCAACTATTCTCTTATTTCCTATGTATTTCGGCATTATTTTAACACCGTTGCACTCACCACCCATAATGTAAGTAAGTACGGACTTCGGTGACATCTTCCATCCGGTAGGAACAGGATTTTTTTCAGCCGCAATAAGTGCATCTATTTCTTTTTGGAACATGACCTCCGCCGGAAGCCTTTGTAATTCTTCGCTCATATCTATCACCTTTATTTTTTCTTAACTTCTACAGTTTTTAAAAATTCGATCGCCTTTTCATTATTAAATGTCTTTAAAGTCTCTATAGCATCGGTTTTACTTGCTCTATCGGATGTTTTTGCAAGTTCAATCAAAAAGTCTATATTATCTTCACTATACATCAAAGACCTTATAGCCCTCTTTCTTATATCTTTCCTTGCCTCACCGTTTATAACAGACAAATAAAAATCATTTTCCTCTTCTTTTGCGAGATCCGCAATAATATCAAATCTTAGATACATCTCACTCTTTCCCATAGGATCAAAGCCTCTTTTTAGCGGCTCTACCATCATCTTTCCAATTTGCATGATCCATCTTCCGATCGCAAATGAGATCTCACTGTATCCGTCTCCAAGTCCGTCAATAAACTTTGGCAATATTCTATAGTCCAGGAAAATATCCAAGTTTTCTTTTCTGGCTTCCACCAACACTTCCCATCTACCGCTTCCTGTTGTAGTAAGTGCAGTTATAACAGGCTCAAGCATCTTATAAGAATAATTTCCATTGACCCTTCCACAGCTTTTTTCAATATCTGAAAGCTCACCGGTTTCATATATACCTGCCTGAGTTTCAAGTACCGCATCTACAAGTGCAAGCAGATCCAAAGTCTTCTCGCCGGGATTATCACATACAAACAGCTCATCTGCCTGCTTTTTAATCTGGGCAAACACAGGCGCCGCCTTTGAAAGTGCTTCCATATCATCTACACATTTTTTCAGTCTGAAGTCTTCCTTTATAAGAGAGCTGCCTGTAATTACACTGTTTCTTAATTGTTCCTGTAATTTATATAAAATATCCAAATTCATAATAGCCTCCCTTAATATGCCAATCTGAGTATTTCGTTTTCCGTGATAATACTTCTTGGCTCTACACAAATCTGCTTCAGCATCGAGTCATAATGTGCCAATCCGAATAACACCTGATTTTTAAGATAGTCTTTACTTGGAAGTCCGAATATTGCGTCCATAGCTGTTTTATCCTTAGTCATAGCCCTTAGTAAAATCTGCTTTCCTTCTTTATCCTCTGCTACAACATCACTGCCGTTTGTACCTATCTTTGCAAACTCAAAAAGTACTCCATAAGCATTATCGGATAAAGTAGCTTTCAATATATTTTTAGCAGGCTTTAAAAACTCTGTTATATTCTTCTTTGCAAAGCTTCTTATCTTTTTGATATCATCTATGTCCAAATCTTCATCTGTGCTGCTCTCATAACGGATTCTTCTGTTTTCTCCCTCATTTGCAGGATAGAAATAAAGCTTTTCAACAAACTTTTTACCAAAGAAGCTGTCATCTCTTTGAATATATTTCTTTGCTTTTAGTGGGCAATAATTGGCTGTATAATTTATATCTCCTGTATCAAGATCTATCCAATAGCCTTTATCTATATATTCTGCTTTTACATCATCATATTCCGACATAAAGCTTAACTCCGCAATTGATACATTTTCCTTTTTAAGACCTGTTTCACCAAGTTCTTCAAGCTTCCAGACTCCACCAAGTGCCTCATAGAGTATATTATCATCAGGATCGGTAGAATCACTTTCAAGTTTTTTATTAAGGTAATCCCTTGCTCTCTTTTCAATATATCTAAGCTTTGTGAGCTCCTTTACCGCTAAAGACAACAAATACTCCTCAACATAGTCACCGGGATATTCGCCTTCCAACTCGTCTATATAGCTCTTAGGATAATCATTTACTATGTCTTTTATAAACGCTACATTTTTTATCTTTCTTAAAGGTTTTAAAAATCTTTTAAAGATTATCTGTACTCCCGGCAAATAGTAATCTCCCAACTGTTTTGCCAGTTCATCATATTTTTTATCAAATGCTTTATCCGCGCAGGCCGCCACACCTGAACCGGTTATTTGACTCATAACATCTTTTAACAGATCCAAGCCCTCAATCTGCTTTTTTATCTTCTTTGTTTTAGCCGCTTTTGAGGCTGCACTTGTTTTTTTCGGCTTGTCAGGATTTTTCTCCTTTTCAATTTCCTTCTCGGCCTTTTTCTTTTCTCTTGCTTCTATCTTTTCTCTCTTATCCAAAATATCCTGAGGAATCTCAGCCGTTTCAAAGCTCTTACCCTCTTTCATCTCAAACATCAAGCCTATAGCATGTTTGCATGGAAACTGTCTGCTTGGGCAAGAACATCGAAATACCGGTTCACCCTCTTTTTCAAAGTCTATGGAAACATTATAATTGCTCTTTCCACTTCCTTTGCACTCACCAAAATAAAGACTGTCATCAGCCGACTTCATTCTTTTTACAAAACTGTTTCCTGATGACAGCTTTCTGCCGTTTGAAACCGCATTCGCATTAGGTGCTATAGAAACTATAGCCTGCTCATCAAAAGTTCTCATATATGATCCTTTCTTATATGTTTTGAGCCTTTTGTTACATAGACTCCATAACTTCTCTCATTTTTTCTATATATTCATAAGTCTTAAGCCTGTTTGATGAATTTTTTATCTCATCAAAATCTATTTTATAATAATTTTTCAGTTCACGCCACCTATCTTCCACTTTTTTGCTTATAATATCACGCTCTCTTGAAAAAATATCGTTAAAGCTGAGCTGCCTGCCCTCTTCCTCTCTAAGATGATATATTCCCGTTCCTATAAGCCTTATCTCACCCTTTTTCACATTCTTTAAGAGCATACTTGCATTCTCATAGATTGTATAAGCGTCATTGCTGCATTCATCCACAAGCATTGACCTTGTGATACTCTTCATATCTGAATAAGTGATTTTAAGTGAAACACCCTCACCATAGAGTCCAAGTCTTTTTGCCCTTTCCTCTACACGAAAAGCCAAAATAAAAAGCACATCATCCAAGAGTTTAAAGCTTGATACATCCTTTTGAAATGTAAATTCCTTACTGATTGACTTGGCATCCTCCTGTTTGTAGGGTGTCACCTTTCTGTTATCATATCCGAAAGCCAGATCAATAAGATATTCTCCCTGTTTGCCCATAAATTTTTTTACAAAATCCGACTTTTCTTGTAAATCTCTCACAGTATCTACGCCATACATATGTAGCTTCCCTGCAGTCTTTTTGCCCACTGTATACAATGCTCTCACATTCCTGTCAATTACAAGATTTACAAAATCTTCTCTTGTCTTTATTTCAAAATATCCGTCAGGCTTTTTCTCTTCACTTGCAGTCTTTGCTGCAGTCTTTGAATAAGCCAAACCTACAGAACAGGTAAGAGAGAGCTCATCTCTTACTCTTTTTTTGATCTCAAGTCCGATTTTTCCTGCTTCCTCCCACGAAGATACCTTCTCTGTCAGATCAAGATAGCCCTCATCAAGTGCAATATACTCCGTTATATCGGTATAGCTTTCAAGTATCTTATGCAGGCTGTTTGATACCGCCCTATACTTGTCAAAATTCGGGTGTTTGAAAATCCCCTTAGGACAACGATTATACGCTTCTTTAATATTCATCCCTGAACGAATACCGTATTTTCTGGCCTCATAATTGCAGGTTGCAACAACACCCCTCTCACTTGGCTTTGAACCTATGATAAGCGGCTTACCTATAAGAGTCTTATCATCTCTCATCTCTACTGAAGCATAGAATGCATCCATATCCACATGAATAATAATCCGATTTGTGTTCATATCAACCTGCAAAGAATGTACCGTCAAATACATCTCTCACATCTCTGCCGTTTATAGTTATTTCACCGTCAGATGATTTTTGCATAGGGATTCTTATAATATCTCCGCTACTTGTACTGTAATCGGTAAAAGTTTCATTGTCACTGCCTACAGGGGTGAGTAATATTCCTACAGGAAGAGTAATACTGCTGTCATAATCTCCGTTTATTCCCTTTAAACGCTCTCCGCTTAACTCGGTTTTAGCGACCAAGCTTACAGGAGTAACAACAGTATAGTAGTTTTCCAATGCCTTAGGACTGCCGCCCTCGCCTAAGGTGTACTTTCTTTCAACATTCACAGTGCTTATAGTCGCAACTCTCTCACCAAGGTAGAACTTATTCGGATTTAGAGGAGCGGTATCCGCAAAACACTCTCTGATATCAGACTGTTCATCATTATTCAAATCAATCACCTTGATGCTTCTATAGTCATTATCATAAGTCAATTCAAGGTATAGGTATGCCGAATTTCCCTTTTTAAAAATATATGCATTCGTAATACCGTAGCTGTAGCTGTCGTCCTTATACTCTCTCTTTGCTCCGTCAATTTTCAGCTCGACTTCCTGTAATACACCGTATTCGTCAATGTCCTCATCGACTTCCACAACACGCTCTGTTCCGCCTATATTTACAGTCATCTCCCTGTCGGGAATGATTTTGAAAGCATAATCATCCGGTAAAGTAAGTACATCAGGCTTAAAAAACTCCTTATACTTTATATAGTCTATAGGAATAGACACCGACTGCTTACCATACTTTGTATTTTCAAGCATATATATCATAAGTGCGCCGTTACTGAGTGTCCATGCAACATCACCGTTTTTGTTCTCACCGTCAGTAAAAGCAGCCGGGTCCGTCAAAACCGATTTCAGTTTTTCACTGAAGTTATCAATATCATCATAATCATCTACAAAATCATGATCACTTATCAATTTCTCATACAGAGTATTTGCATCCTTTAAAACAGCCGTAATCTTAAGCTCCTTACCTGTACTTGAGCTTATATTTACCCCTCTTAACTCCTCACTTGAAGCTGAATTTTCAACTGTTACAGTATCTATCAACAGGCTGAATATATTGGAATCATATCTTGTAAGCTGTATTTTTGAATAGTCGCTTGTCCAAATCGAATTTATCTTTTTTATTGTATCTTCAAGATTTTTATTGTCCGCTTTTATCTGCGGTATAATATTTTCAGGCGGTTGATACCCGTCCTGAGGCTTATAATACACATTTGCATCAAGCATCTCTACGCCTTTTTTCACGCTCTCTTTTGTAGCCTCTGTGGCTACACTTTCGTCTGTGTCGACGCTTTCACTTATCTTACTTTCACTTCCGGGTAAGTTTATAGATATGGAAACACTCTTACCGCAACCTGAAAGTAAAAATAATGCAGGAATCAAATATAACAATCTCTTTTTCATAGTATCCTCCTTTTTATGTATCTTATCATAAAAGTAAAATACTATATATAACAATAGTCTTAATATAAAAAAAGTGCATCGGCTCCTGCCTTTGCACTTTGCTTATTTATATTTACTTTTCCAATTTGCTGTCTGTCTTTGCCTGGAACTTGTCATTATTTACAATGAATCTCTTGTGAATACCCTCACCTATAAGTCCTTTTTCATCATACGCCTCCACCTTAAAGGTCAGCTCTCTTCCGTCAATCTTTAAAAGTTCCGACTTTGCAACCACCTTCATACCTACAGGTGTAGCCGCTATATGCTTTATATCCACTGCAATACCCACTGTAGTAAAGCCCTCATCCAGTATTTCATTTACGCTCATAAATGCCGACTCTTCCATCAGTGCAATCATAATAGGTGTTGCAAATACCTCCAAAAGTCCGCTTCCGATACCTGTTGCAGTCTTCTCCTTGGTAACCACGGTTTCTCTTTGTCCTTTGATTCCTACTTCCAACATAATAATCTCCTTTGCATAAAAATATATTTACACTATACTACTTCTGCAATATTTTTGGTAATACTTTTTCTATATTTTCTTTCTTATCACCGCTTTCATCAAAGCCGTCATAAGGTGCGTTAGGATCATGGACTTTCGGTTTTCTTCTTAACGAGTTGCAAATCTCATCACTATGGGCAAAGGCAAAGTTTATATCATCAGTCCAACCTGTATGACCTGTAATAATCTTTAAATTAAGATTCCTTTTTCTAAGGATTTCTTCCAACCTTTTCAGAGATTTTATTTGAAGCTTTCCGTCTTCCGCCAGTGTGTTTAAAAATGCATATCCACCGTCAGCTCCAAACCAAATCGTATCCCCTGTAAACAGGTACATATCGTCAATAAGATATACCAGATGCCCCCATGTATGCCCAGGCACAATGAAGGCTTCTATCTTAATATCTCCTATAAAAATAACCTGAGAGTCATCAACTAAAACCTTTTTATTATCAATGTTTACTCTCGGCAATTTATATAATCCCCAAAAGACCTTCCGGCGCTTATTTCCCGTTAAGTACTCATTTTCAATTCTGCCGATATATATTGTCGAGTCTTTGAATATACCCTCACTGTCTTTTTCAATAGCTCCCACATGGTCAGTATCTAAATGAGTAATTAAAATCTCTTTTATATCTTTAGAGTCAATATTTAACCAACTCATCTTTTCTGCAAGTTTTTCGTAGTTATACCCCGCATCAATCATTATCGTATGTCCATTCTTTGTATAAAAGAAGATATTGGCCACATATTCCCTGATACAGCTCACTCTTTCATCAATAAAACCTGTATTTAAAGGCTTAAATATTTCCTTTCCTTTAAACATCGCCGACATAAATTTCACTTGTGACTTTGAATCCGATTTTGACATTATATCCCCCCTCGTTCTTAACCGTCCGAATATTTTTTAAAATATTCACTGTCAACATATTCGCATGTACCGTTCTTATTGTTAGTCACTTTGAATATACCGTTTTCATCAAAACAATCATACTCATTCTCACCTATACTTTCTCTAAGTTCTTTGATAAATGAACTTCTTTCTTCATTTAAGACACATATTATATCTTCTTCTTTAAAGCTTTCCGGTATGGATTTGTAAAGTTTATTCTCAAAAATATTGTATCTCTTGGAAAATATCGGTTTTGATCCTCTTCTGAAGATTATCTGATTGCCAAGTTTCATATTCAAACATTCTTCAGTCAGTATACCCGCTCTGGTCGCAATATTCTTTGCAGTCTCCAAATCGTTTGAGCCCATATACACATAGGTATCACAGTTGTTAATGATGGTTGTGGCCTTATCGTCACCATAGAGTGATGAAAGCTGTGACTCCGACTGTACCAAAAGTGTCACAGATATACCCTTTTCTCTGAATATGGAGATATACTGATCAAATAAAGGCACAGGACAACCCGTTGCAAAGTCATCCGCCAGCATATGTACTTGCCTCGGCAACACTCCGCTCTCTCTTCTTTCTCCTATCTCAAAGAGTTCTTTAAATATATGAGCATAAAACATATTTATAAAAGTATTTAAGCTCGGATTTACAGGGCTGCTTGTTATAAACAATGCTCTTTTGTCTCTTGCAAATCTCTCAAAACTTATCTTCCTTCTCAACCTGAATATTTTTCTAAGTTCAGGAGTGAATACAAATGAGGTTGCCGTATTCAGTACACCGAACACACAACTTGCCGTTCTTATAGGCAATCTTCTAAAAGATCTCCAGTTCACTGTAGCAAAGTTTGACGGATTGGCCTTTTCAAGCTTAAAAAATTCAAAGTCATAATTAGTTGTTATCTCACCGCCGTCCTCTTCAAATGTAAGTCCGTCAATCATCTCAAGCACATCTGAAAAATTCGGATGCGGCTTTTTCATAAGTACATACGCTATGATGGATGAAAAAAGCGATGTGGCGGCTTCATTCCAATAAGGGTCCGCATTGCTGTTTTCATTTTTATTATTTGACTCAATTATGCTCTTTGCCACAAATACTATATCCTGATAACTCTTTACAAAATCCAGCGGATCATAGCCTACATTGCCGTTTTCAGGATGTACAAAGTCAAGATCCCAGATACTGTATCCCCTGTCCCTAAGAAGCGGAATATATTTTTTCACTATCCTTCTTTTGGTCACTGTGGTAATTATATTTCTGTTATATGACTCAAGTAAAAATGCTTCAGCTATAGAAACGGTCTTTCCCGAACCTGATCCTCCTACCACCAAAATATTATTGTTGATACCGGTTACATTGCTGTCCGTACTGTATACACAGCCTTCACCCAAAACTACTTTGTCTACCCTATCTCTCATTACCACTCCACCTCTTTTATAAAGTCAATAACTTTTGAAAACTCTATTATCTCATCACAAAGATTGAATTCTATAGATTCCTCCGGTGAGAAATAATGGTCAAAACTTGTAGCCTCATCAATCTCTTCTTCAGTCTTTTTTGTATGTTTTGAGAGCAGCTTATTTATCTTTTTCTTTGTTTCAAGCATACTGTCGGATATACTCTTTATACTTGAGGCGTTTCCTGAAACTTTACCGCCAAGCATAGGCTGATGTAACATCAGTTCACTGTTTGGAAGCATATATCTTTCTTTCGCACAGGCAAAAAGTACCGCACCCATACTGTAAGCCTTACCTCTGCATATCATTCTTATAGGAGCTTTTGAGCCTACTATAGCATCATACATCAAAAGTCCGCTGTTTATTTCGCCGCCGTTACTGTTTATAAGCACTGTTATAGGCTCATTTGATTCCAGATTCAAATCAAGTATCTTATCTGTGAAGTCAACAGCCGACTCCTCATTTATCTCTCCGCTGATGCTTACACATCTTTTACCTAAAAATTTTGCCTGAAGCGGAACCTGTGTAACACCGTTGTTATTCTTTATCAATGTGGTTGAACTCATAAATCTCTCCTATAATCATACATTATTACTCTACTCATCTGCCATTATAACATATATGTAAGGGCCTTATCTGCGCTTTTTCGCTCTCTTTTCAAAGTCTTTTTTTATAACTTTGCCCCACTCGCCTCTATCCAAAAATGCTCCTATATCACCTGAACTCTTTGCTCTCATAGCACCACATGTAACATTTGAGATACTTTCATATACCGCACCTGTACCCACCTCGTCAGGTACATAATTTAGTGCTCTATCTCTTCGGATACCGAATTTTTCCGCCTCTCTTGCCGCATCAATATTTGCTCCGATAAAGATAAACTCCCAGCCGTACTCTTTTTGTTCCTTTTCTATCATCTTATTTACCTGTTCATAATTATAATATCTGCTGGAATTTTCCATTCCGTCAGTGGTTATAATAAAAACGGTCTTTGCAGGTCTGTCCTCTTTCCTTGCATATTTGTGGATATTTGCTATATGCCGTATAGCACCTCCCACCGCATCCAAAAGTGCGGTACCTCCTCTTACAAAATATTCCTTTTCCGTCATCTCCTCCACTTTTTCAATAGGTACTCTATCATGGATCACCTCGTTTACAGTGTCAAATAATACTGTTGAAATATACGCACTCTCACCGGTATCTTTTTGCTTTGCTATCATAGAGTTAAATCCGCCTATAGTATCCGCCTCAAGTCCGCTCATTGAACCGCTTCTGTCAAGTATATAAACTATCTCTGTTAAATTCTTATCCATAAGTTTCTCCTTCAATTTGTTTTGTAAGCTTATGATACACCGAATCAACATAAAAAAGGTCAACCCTGAGGCGACCTTTATCAGCTTGAAATCGGATCCAATCCGAAATCATAAAGTAAAATATCCAGTTTTATCACATTGTAATCTTTATTATTTATAAAGTATTTCACTACAATATCGGTCTGTGAATAAGGTGAGAAAGCATATCCCGCAACCTTCAAGATATCCTTTGTCTCATCCATATTCAGGTGCAGCCCGATTGCAAGTGCAATCACTTTCTCTTTTGAAGGATTTACTTTGCCGTTTATAAGTTTTGAAAAATATTGCTTTGTAATATTTGCCGTAGCATAAACCTCTGAATTTTTCATTCCTTTTTTGTTTATAAGCTGCTGCAAATATCCTGCAAATGAATACTTATGGATTTTCTTTAGCGACTCCTCTAAAGATTTAGGGTGCTTACGTGATTTGGAGTACTTATGTGACCTTTGCGAACTTTTATAGTATAATTCGTCATTGTCATCCTCACTTATATCCCGATAACTTTCAGTCAGCTTCTCGTCCTCACTTATATCCTGACAGCTTTCAGTTTCCTCCTCGTCATCAATTGTACTGCCGTTAATCCAATCTAAATTGTCTCTCGGAGCCGATTCGGCGCAGGCGCATATTTCTTCATAATATACAAATCTTTTTACTTTTCTGAATAGACTTCCTGAAATATTAGAAGAATCCTCTCCGAATACCACAAGAAAAATTTCCATATCATAGTTTTTCAAGAAGTCTGTAAAAGCCCTTACCGCTACAGCCATACCGATTTCTTTCGGAAATTTGTATGTACCTGTCGCAAGTAAAGGAAAAGCTATTGACTTACATCCGTTTTTTGCCGCCATATAAAGAGCTTTCATATAGCAATCTCTAAGTAATATTGTATCTTTTGTAAAAACACTTTCAGGCGGGCATTCTCCGTACCACCCCCCTGTCCACACCGGACTGCTTACATGAATAATATATTTTGCATCAAGCTTAAAGGCAGGCGTGATACCCACCTCACCGGGCGGCATATATCCGAGCTTTTCTCTTGCTTTTAAGAGTTCTTCTTTACCTGCCGCATTATATATGGCATACTCAACGCCCTCACCTATTATTACATTCGGATTTACCGTATTTACAATTGCATCCGCCTTTACCTTTGTTATATCATTTTTTATAATCTTAAAAGGCATAAATCACCTCGTCTAAATCATTCCCTTTTTCCTTATTTCCTCAATCCACTTCGGAAATTCCTCCAAAAGTCTTGCATAAAGTTCTTCATTTGATACTTTCTTGAAATCATCCAGTGCAAAGAAACCGGCATTGTCAACATATCTTCCCGTCATAGTATCCAGCTTTTCAAGTATGCCGTAGTTTTGTCCGCCGACTCCTACAAACTGCCAAAAGATAGGCAGATGTGAAGCCTCTGTAATAATATTTTGTATTTCTTTTCTATGGTTGACTCCTCCGTCTGTAATAAACAGTACATATGCAGGTATCTTTGTGTTTTTGTAGGCATCAACCACCATTTTAAGTACTGTCGGCTCATTATTTCTTCCGCCAAGCTCCATCATAAGACGCTTCCAATCAGCCGGAACCGCCTCCATGTAGTTGTCAAGATTTACACTCTTCATTCTTCTGGCTGTAGTACCGTAGTACCAAAAATCAAGCTCACCGTCATCATCAAACTGTACCGCTAAAGGTAATGTCTTATTCACTATTTCCTGCACAGTTCCGTTTTTAAAACGCTGACTCATAGATCCCGATATATCCAAAACAAGCCCTACTCTTGCAACTGTGGTTTCAAGATTCTTTTTCTTAAGCTCAAATACAAGCGACTTTACAAGGCTGACAAGATGAGGAGCTTTTTCAAGTTTCTTTTCAAGCGATACTTTTTTGACCTGGACACTTTCAGAACCGGTGTTTGTAGCCTCAGGCTTCTTTGTCTCTTTTAGAGTATCATCAGTATTTTCATCTTTTATCTCTTCTCCGCCGAAATGCTTCAAAAGCGCGGAAAGTCCGCCGTCAAATCCACCTGCCACAAAGCCGATTCTCCAGGTATCTTTGCGATAGATTTCTATAACTATAACAGCCCTTTCATTTGAGAAGTCTTTTCCTGTAAGCTCCAAATCTATACTTTCTTTTCCGGCTTGATATACCTTTGTAGTAAGGCTTTGCATCTCCCCTACCGTCTGAGCGCCGTCTATACTCAGAGTAAAAATAAGTCTATCTATTTTTTCAGGCAACTTTGAAAGCTTAAGTTTAAACCTAACACCGTTCCCTATATCTTCTAAGGATAACTCACCTTCAGGACTTTGCCTTTGATTATAAAACACCATATATCTGTCATCTGAGAGTTTCCCTTCCCGGTCCACTCCGAAACAGCAAAAATCATACTCCGCATTACCGCAAATCTGCATATCCACACAGATATCTTCATTCAAATTTACATACTTTTCAAGCTTATCTTTCCAACCTCTTATCATATCTCTTCTCCCTAAAATTACCGATTAGTTCTGCTTCACATCCACTTTATATATCACTACATCACCATATTTTTTATAAATTTTTGTACTGCCCTCTTCATACATATATTTCACCACATCCGATGCCCTTTGTCTGTCTTTTAAATACTCCTTATCTACACAGATATACTTAATCTGTGCATAGTCAAGGTATCTTTTGAAGTGGTCAAGTGTCTTTACCACTGCAGGATTGCCGCCGCTTCCCGTAATATCCGTATATGTCCTGATATCAAGTCCCAGAGCGGATAATGAATCGTCATCCGACAATAAAAGCGTTCTGGGATTGCCAAGTTCCTTTAAATCCTCATACGCGTCTGCAAACTCTTTTCTCTCTTTCAAGTCTCTGTCTAAAAACTTATTATGATGATTGTAGATTCCGAATGTACTTCCGTCATTTATTTTTGTACTGAGTCCTCTTACGCCTGCCCAGTTTGTTAAACCTGTTATAAAAAATGCAAAAACTATACAGGGTAGCAGTCCTCTAAAGAGATACTTTAGAGAATCTCTCTCAACCAAAAAGCAGGTTGCCGTTATTATCAGTGTGAAAAGCAGTATAAAATAATTGCCGTCTATCTGATTCAATATAAAAAGGCTTATTAAACTTACCAAAGCATCCGCAGCCAATAAAACAGCGATGTATGCAAATATCTCCTTATTATTATTTTTCTTAAATAAAAATCTCACAAAGAGTATAATTGATACACCTGCCAATACCGCTATAAGTACAGTCGGCGACGCAATATATATATGCACTTCCTTAGTCGGAGCTATAAAAAGCTGAAACAACCTGTAAATCATATCCACGCTCTCTCCGGATGACATATTCATACCGCCACTTTTATATATTCCGATTGTATAAGGATATTTCGTCTCCATTCCAAGCTTATACCAGACAGATGAATACACAGAGGTGATAATATGCCCTGTAAGCATATATGTCCTTGCATATACAAATACTATGGCAAGCAAAGGAAATGAAAGCAGATATATAAAACTTATATCAAAACTTTTCTTATCCTTTACTCTCTCAGACTTATTTTTATTAAGTATATGCTCAAAAAATAAATAAATAAGATTTGCCGCCCCTATTCCGAAACTGAACAAAAGGCTTGTAGGCTTATATATAATACTTGCAAGCAATGCCGTCAGTGCAAATATTATATAGAGATTTTTCTTACTTTTGATATAAAGGCAGATATTCAGCACCGAAACAAGCTGCATAAGCAATGTTATCATATCCGTCTTTGCAGATATGCTCATATTCATAACGGCAGGTGTCACTGATACAAGTACAACTCCAAGCCATGCCTTATTTATACTTTCAGTGCATACCGATATTATCTCATATACACATATAAGCATCAATATTGCACAAATATAATTGAAGCTGAGTACAAAACCGAAAGTAATTTTATTGTTCAAAGCCAGTGTAAGTATTTCAAGACCCTTAGGGTACACATATACATCATTTACAGTGCCAAGCTTGTCATAGATTCCGGTATTTCCGATAAGTACCGACAAGCTCCTGAGTCCGTATCTTAATGAGTCGTAGTCAAGCGCAATATTTATTCTGCCAAGCTGCAAAAGCAAAGCCGAAAGCATTATTGCAGTACCTACACAGAAGTAATTTTTACCCTTAAGCTTTACAAACTCTTCTTCAAATATAGAATCGGGCTTTATTTCTATAACTTTAAAAATTCTAAGCCAAAGATATAACACTATAGTGAGCGCTGCAAGCAAAAGTGTATATACTCTCAGCACTTCTATTGAAGCTATATGTAAGGCCGACATTATGCAAACAGAAATAATATAAAAAAGACTGCCTATAACAAAGCTGTTTAACATCCTTGTCATATTGCTCTCCTCTTTATATTTTTTTCTTATAAACAGTAGTAATATTTCTCCAAGCCATATCAGCGCCTTAACATATATAAAGACTATAATCAAAGCCGTGGCGGCCTGATGCAGATACAAATATGTTCCTGATATAAAGCTTACCGTAAAAACAATTATACTTTTACTTTTTACAACTCTGAAAATCAGATAAAAACCTATAAAAAGTAAAAAATGCTCAACAAATAATTCTTTTGTGGCCGACTCTTCTATATATTCCAATATTTGAGTCTGATTAGCCAACAGCAAGTAGCTGTATATACTTATTGCAGCCGAAATTATAAACAACAATACACATATAAGTCGCTTTTTTGTCATATGTATTCTCCGCCGGTTCCAAAATTTAATTCATACTCATATCTTACAAAACATCAAAGCACCATTATCAATGTGCCGACTTCTTACTTTTCATGTACCAGTTTACCCGTCATATGATCAATATTTATCACATACATTTTTACTCTACTGCCTGCTTTTTCAATTTCCTTTTCAATGGATTCTTCACTTGGATAAAATCCCCTTGCAAGCCTTCTCAACCTATCATAAATCTTTTCCACATCGTTCACTTCCTCTACATGTCCGAGACATACCACACTTTTGAATGTATTTGCCCAGTCTCCCTCTTCTATATGCCCCTCATCTGTAGTTGTAAAGCATACTTTATTATCCTTTTCCAAAAGATCGACCTTCAACCCCTGCAATGCGCCGTGAAAATATATTTTACCGTCGGTTTCATCAAAATATTGATTTATAGTCACGGCATACGGATATCCGTTCTCACCGTTCATAGCTATAACTCCTCTTGGCGCACTCTTTAATATTTCAACGCACTCATCTTCTGAAAGTTGCTGTTTGAATCTTCTCATTGCTCTAAATTCCATCTTATCTCCATTCTGTTTCAAACTATATAAGTCTTTAAAATAATTATATCATAGAATAATTCTTACTGAATACAATTTTAACGCAAAAAAGGCCTATGGTAAAACCCATAAGCCTGTAAGTTCTAGTTTTCTTTCTTTTTTCCAAGATTCAGTGACACTATCAAAAGAAGTGCGCCCATAACCGTACCTACAACCAGTGCGATTATATACATAATCGGATTTGAAACAGCTCCTACCAATACTGCAAACATTCCACCGTGAGGTGCTTTTGATTTACAATCAAATACCATGCTCAAAGCTCCTGCCACACCGCTTGATAAAAACAGAGGCGGTATAACCCTTAAAGGATTACTTGCCGCAAAAGGTATTGCCCCTTCAGTTATAAATGAAAGTCCCATAACATAGTTTACCAAAGCGCTTCCTCTCTGTGCCTGTGACCAAAGCTTCTTTGAAATTGTAGCGGAAAGTGCGATTGCAAGCGGAGGTACCATACCTCCCACCATAACTGCCGCCATTACATCACTGCCGGCTGTACCTGCTGTAGTAACAAGTGCCGTTCCTGTGACATATGCCGCCTTATTTATAGGACCGCCCATATCTATAGCCATCATAGATCCTACAATAAATCCTAATACAACTTTTTCACCGCCGCTCATACTTTCAATAAAGTTTTTGAATGCCGTCATAATAAACGCCATAGGTGCATTCACTACAAACAACATCAACACTCCCATTATAAATGAGCCGACTACAGGGAATAAAAATATCGGCTTGATACCGTCCATTGAGCGAGGAATCCATGAAAATGCATATCTGAGTACGATTATAATGCCTCCTGCCAAGAATCCGGCTACCAGTGCGCCTAAAAATCCTGAAGGTGTATAGCTTAACCAAGCCTCACTCTTTAGACCGAGTATACTCGGGTCTGCAAGTATACCGCCTACCATACCTACAATAAATCCCGGTCTGTCCGCAATACTTCTTCCTATGAAACCTGCAAGTATAGGCAACATCATACTGAATGACAGCTTACCGAGTACAAACAAAAGCTCGGCAAACTTATTATAGCTCGGGTCTTCAGGGTTAAATGAATTGATGCCCCAGAAAAATGATAAAGCTATTAGTATTCCGCCTGCCACAACAAACGGAAGCATATTGCTGACACCGTCCATCAAGTACTTGTAGATTTTTCTTCCTACGCTCTCACCTTCATCACCTTCGTTGCTGCCCTCATCGCCCTTATGATGATATATGCTTGCCTTGCCGTCAAGTATAGTCTGTATAAGTTCCTTAGGCTTATTGATGCCGTCTGCAACCTTTGTAAACAGCGTAGGATGTCCGTCAAATCTTGCAATCTCGACCTTTTTATCAGCCGCTACTATAATACCCTCAGCCCTGTCAATATCTTCCTTTGTAAGCTTGTTTTCAACGCCTATCTGTCCGTTTGTCTCAACTTTTACATCAAGTCCCATCTCTTTTGCGGCTTCCTTTATCTTCTCGGCAGCCATAAATGTATGCGCGATACCTGTAGGACAGGCTGTAACGGCTACAATATATTTTCTTTTCTCATCCGATTTGCTGCTTTCCGCTTCAGGCTCTTTTTTTGGCTCCTCAGTCGATTTTACAAAGTCCTCAAATATACTCTGTACCTCTTCCTTTGTGGTAGCTTTGTCAAGTCTGCCCTTCACATCAGGATTCATAAGTGCCGTAGAAAGTGTGGACAGCGCCTTCAAATGCTCATCGGCTCCGTTTGCAGGAGCACAGATCATAAATATATGCTTTGCAGGCTGAGAGTCAAAACTCTCCCACTCCACACCTTCATCACTTTTTGCATATATAATCATTGCTTTCTCAAAGCAACTTGCCTTGGCATGCGGTATGGCTATTCCTTCTCCTACACCGGTTGTGGAGAGTTTTTCTCTCTCTAAAAGTGCATTTAAAAACTCATCCTTTGTAGTGATAACCTGCTTTTCCACAAGCATATCGGTCAGTTTGTTCAAAGCATCCTTTTTATCTGTGGCTTTGAACCCGAACTGAATCAAATCAAATCTGATCAACTCTGTTAAAGTCATATAACCTCCTTTACAGATCACATTTATCTACCTTTATTTGTACCAATAATTCATCAATAAGCTCTTTTCTTCCCACACCTGCGGAAAATGATGTCGCTCCTCCTGCCGCCGATGCATACTGTAAACTAAGCTTATAGTCTTTGGTCTCATCATACTTTGCTACAAACATTGCAAGCATACTGTCACCTGCCGCTATTGTGGAAACCACCTTTCCCTTTGCAATATTTGCACTGAAAACCTCACCTTCACCTGTAAAGAGTATTGCGCCCTTGCTTCCTCTTGAAACCAAGACATTTAAAGCACCCATTTCCTGAAGCTTTCTTGCATACTTTGCAATATCTTCAACAGTATCTATCTTTACACCAAACATCTCTCCAAGTTCAAACTCATTAGGTTTTACTACAAAAGGTTTATATTTAAGAGTATTCAGTACCATATCCTTATTACTGTCAACTATGAGCTTGGCGCCTTTTTCTCTTACTTTCTTTGCTATATTTACAAAGTCGTCAGCTTCCATTCCCGGTATAATGTTTCCCGATAAAAATACACAGTCCTCACTTGAAAGTCCGTCTAAAGTTTTAAAGAAATCATCTATATTTTTCTTATTTACGCTGCTGCTCTGTGAATTTATTTCAGTCTCGGTTTCTGTAGTAAGTTTTATGTTGATTCTTGTAAACCCGTCCGTTTCAACAAAGTCTGAATCTATTTGTTGCTTCTTTAATTCCTCTTTGATGTAATACCCTGTAAATCCGGCAATAAAGCCAAGTGCTTTGCTCTTTTTACCGATATTTTTTAACAAAAGAGAAATGTTTATTCCCTTGCCTCCCACGACATATTTCGACTCACCGGTCCTGTTGAGCTTACCAAGTTCAAAATTTTCAACCTTTGTAAGCATATCAATAGCCGGATTCAATGTAATTGTATAGTACATATAAAACCTCCATGACTATATACAGTAAATACCTTACTTGTGGGTACATTATAACATACTTATTATACATTGTGTAAAATAAAAAAGAATACACTTTCATTTAAAATTTAACTCCATATATGATATATTTATTCTATACAACAAAATCATGGAGGTCTTTATTTTATGATCAGTATGAGGCTTATTCGTCTGTTGAAAGGCTCCGGCAAACATATATTATGCGGAGTTCTGATGCAATGGGTATCACTCATTATGCAAATATCTATTGTATTTAACATTACCGATCGCATACGAATGATTACAATAAACCGACTGTCAAAAAAGGAAATTATCATAGATGCTCTTTTTATAATCGGTTATATTTTGGTACGGGCATTATGTGATTATGCCTACACAACCCAAAACTTTTATGCAGGTGCCAATGTAAAAAAGGTGTTGCGAAATCTTATTTACGAAAAAATACTCCGTCTCGGCCCTTCATACAAGGAACAGATTCACACATCTGAAATAGTTCAAATGGCAGGTGAAGGCGTAGAACAGCTTGAAGTGTATTTCAGCAAATATCTTGGACAATTATTATATTCTTTGATTGCTCCGATAACTCTATTCTTTGTTATAATGAAGATTAATATTAAAGTCGCCACTGTTATGCTTATTGCAGTTTTTCTGATTCCTATAGTAATTATACTTGTAATAACGATTTCAGAAAAACTTCTAAGTCGTTATTTTGATATATATTACGGTCTTGGAGACAGTTTCCTTGAAAAGCTTAACGGTATGACAACGCTTAAGATTTATCAGGCCGATAAGAAAGCTGCTGATGATATGGACAAAGAGTCTGAAAAGTTTAGAAAAATAACTATGAAGGTTTTAATGATGCAACTTAACAGTACTCTCATTATGGATTTCATAGCATATGGCGGTGCAGCTGCAGGAATTATCAGCGCTTTATCACAGTTTTACAATGCCCGATCCCGAATTACTATGTCGGATATGTTTATTGTTTTGTTCTTAGCCGCAGAGTTCTTCCTTCCTATGAGAACACTTGGAAGCTTCTTCCATATAGGGATGAACGGCATGAAAGCAAGTGATCGTATATTCGCATTCCTTGACCTTCCTGAACAAAAAAGAGGTAATAAAGAGATAACAGATACTGATGTGAAAATATCACTAAAGAATCTTTCTTTTTCATATGATTCAAGTAAGACCATATTGAAAGGAATAAATCTAACTGTTGAGCCGAAGTCTTTTGTTTCTATAGTAGGTGTATCAGGTTCAGGCAAATCTACCATAGCAAACATACTTATGGGAAGACATTCAAACTACGGCGGAAGTATTAAGATAAATCATGATGAACATATTGAACTTACAGATAAAACAATACTCTCTCATTTTACTTTAGTAGGACATAACAGTTGGATATTCGCAGGTACAGTAAGAGAAAATCTTTTGATGGGTGACCCGAATGCTACAGAGGAAAAAATGAATGAGGCACTTAAGAAGGTCAATCTTCTTGATTTTATAAACTCTCAAAAAGGACTTGATACATGCCTGACTTCAAATGCGGGCAACCTTTCAGGAGGACAAAAGCAAAGGCTCTCGCTTGCAAGGGCTCTTCTTCATGATACACCTGTATATATTTTTGATGAAGCAACATCAAATATTGATGCAGACAGTGAAGAGACAATAATGAATGTAATACATGAGTTATCAAAAACAAAAACCGTTATACTTATATCACACAGACTGGCCAATGTAGTTGACAGTGATGAAATATTTATGCTTGAAAACGGAAGCATTATCGAATCCGGATGTCACGATGAACTGATGAACAATGAAGGTCCTTATGAAAAGCTGTTTACAGAGCAAATGAATCTTGAGAACTTCTCAAAGAAAAAGGAGGCAATAGGATAATGGAAAAAAACACAAGAAGATCCGGACTGTCAATTATGAAGAGTTTGATTGTTTTGATAAAGCCGTTAACAGGCATTATGTTACTTGGAATTTTACTTGGAGTACTTAGATTTTTATGCGCTATCTTCCTTACAGTTGCAGGAGGTTATTGTATAATATACGGCATTTATAAATTCATTCACGGCGGCTTTTCAGTAGGTTATAATGCTTCAGGAGTACTTATGACGGCACTTATAGTATTTGCCATGGCAGGAGCTGTTTTCCACTACGGTGAACAATATTGCAACCACTATATTGCATTCCGTATTCTTGCAATCATAAGACACAAGGTTTTTGCGGCACTTAGAAAGCTCTGTCCCGCAAAACTTGAGAACAAAGAAAAAGGAAATCTGATTACTGTAATCACCTGCGATATAGAACTGTTGGAGGTATTTTTTGCACATACCGTATCGCCTATAGCAATAGCATTTATAACATCCGTTATAATGGTTGTATTCATGTGGTACCAACATCCTCTTGCAGCTGTATTCTCAATATTTGCCTATATCTCTGTAGGAGTAATTCTTCCGATTTGGAACCGTCGACGTACTGCCGATAGCGGTAGGAATTATAGAAACAATTTGGGCGAGCTTGATAACTTCATTATCAACAGTACCTATGGAATTGATGAAATACTTCAATATAATCAAGGGTCGGCGCGATTGGATGAGATGGATGAAAGATTGCAAAATCTATATTACACTCAGGAAGATCTAAGTGTATTTGAAGGTTCTCAAAAAGCGGTCACCAATCTTGTTATTCATTTTTTTTCTTGGGGAATGTTCTTTTTTATGCTCATATTGTATATAAACAACATCTCCGGTTTTCTTCAACTTATCCTTGCAACATTGGCTATGATCAGCTCATTCGGTCCTACTGTAGCACTGTCTTCTCTCTCAAATAATCTTAGTCAAACTCTGGCAAGTGGTGAACGTGTATTATCATTGCTTGAGGAAGAACCTACTGTAGAAGAAGTATCAGGCAAAGAAGCTATATCCTTTGAAGGTGCAGATGTTGATAATGTAAGCTTCTCATATGGTGAAGAGAATATACTTGAAAATGTCTCACTGGATATCAAAAAAGGTAAAGTGCTTGGAATACACGGTGTAAGCGGATCCGGTAAATCCACCTTGTTGAAGCTTTTAATGAGATTTTGGGACGTAAATACAGGTGAAGTTCATATTTCAAGTAAGAATATTAAAAATGTTAACACCGAGGATCTTCGTGAAATGACAGGATATGTTACTCAGGAAACTGTGATGTTTCAGGGAACTATTGCAGATAATATAAGAGTTGCAAAGCAAAATTCAACTCTTGAAGAGATTCAAACTGCAGCTAAGAAAGCAAGTATACATGACTTTATATCAGGCCTTCCAAACGGTTATGACACTAATGTCGGCGAGCTGGGTGATTCGCTCTCTGACGGCGAGAAGCAGCGTATAGGGCTTGCCAGAGCCTTCTTGCATGACGGTGACTTCCTGCTTTTGGATGAGCCTACAAGCAATCTTGATGTACTGAATGAGGGTATTATCTTAAAGTCACTCTCAGAGGAAAGCGCAGGAAAGACTATCGTACTGGTTTCACATAGAAAATCTACAATGTCTCTTGCAGATGAGACATATGAGATGGCTAAAGGCAGATTCTCATAAAATTAAAAAGCACATAGACTAGAGTTTCTCAAGGCTATGTGCTTTATATTTTATCTCCTTGACTTATAAAATTCCTTGTACTTAGGATCGTCATATTCAAAGTATCTGTAACTTACCGCCTTTATCTTTACAAGTTTCTGCCATATTTCAAAGGCCTTATCACGCTCACCGCTTTCATATGCATACTTTCCCTTCATATGCTCCAATTCTTCATCAAAATTATGTAGATTATCATTATTTTCAGTCATTCTATCCAGCCATATTTTGGCATTTACCAAATCGTTATTTTCAATGGCTTTATTAAAGAAAGATTTGGCATATCCATAGCCCTGATTCCACTTGGCTCCGGACTCCGGGAATGCAATCCAGCCTTTATCTGCACTTTCAAATCCCTCTTTTAAATTGCCTTCGTTGATTTTAGTTACTGCATCCTTACCGTATTCGATAACACTTTCATATCTTTCTGCATCCAACAGCATATCTTACTCCTCCACCGTTATATTATATTTTTATAACTTTACCACAGAAGCCAACCTCTTTCCGCATAAGATACCGAATATACAGCATACAACACTTAATACAATATATAATCCGCCTAATGTATATTGCTTATTGTCAAGCAAATTAAACGCTTCAAGTGAAAATGTAGAAAATGTAGTGAATCCGCCGCATACACCCGTCTTCCAAAACAGCACGGTATTACCCGATATATTGTCCTTGTTACTTGTAAACCCGACAATAAAACCTATTAATATCGCACCTGCTATATTTGTAATAAGTGTCAGTATCGGAAATCCTGTTTTAACCGGTATAAGACTTATCGCATATCTTGCCATTGCCCCTAAAGCTCCACCAAGTGCCACAAATAAAAAACTCATAATTCCTCCTTTATTTAAAAGACCCGCCACCTCTATATGTATTTACAGTGCAGGTGAATTTCTTCCCACATTTCGGACATTTTATCACATGGTAAATAATATCATCAATCCAATGTCCGTCTTTTATATGTTCCCCTAATTTACAGTTTCCTTCTATCACTATAAACCCCTTATTTTCAACCAATTCTTTAATATACTCTATGGTTTCTTCATATAGTTTGGGCGAGGAAAAGTCTTCTGTCTTTTTGATATTAGAACAATAATCACACATATTTTTGCCAACCATAATCATTCCATTCCTATAAGTCAGTATATCTTTCCAGGTCCGTTAAATATTGCTTAAGTGCTTTGAGCATTTTTGCAAGCTCAACACAATCTATTTTGCCCATCTCTATTACAGCATACTTTTTCTTATTCTCATCAAAATCCGGATATCTTGTTTTATTGTTGAGTGCCGAGAACTTGATATCTTTCAGCACCTTTATAAGCAGCTGTTCTCTCAACCTTTCCTCAACCATAGCATTGCCTTTGCCGTATATCTGCACCAATATCTCAATTGACTTATCAAGTGAATGCCCGATAGTCTTTTTTATCATTTCCTTATAATAAGCATTTGTTACATCCACAATCTGAGCAATTTTTGCTTTGATTTGTTTTTCCATAGCCTGCACATAAAAGTACGCAGCCTGATTA
>OGJT01000111.1_pt1 | contig 52865 bp, 42 predicted proteins | sample 1572331 | NCBI WGS metagenome assembly OGJT01 (sample SAMEA2582094, study PRJEB24529) | metagenome | biome: Human gut stool | place: China | collected 2011
GAACCACGCAACCTTATAACGGCGAATCAAAGACCATTGAGGCGGTGTTCGGTCGATTCCAACAACAGGTGCTTCATAAGGATTGGCGTTTCACAGGTCAGAACATTACGGCAAAGAAGATGTCGAGCCGTCCGAACCTTGAATTTATTGAGGAAAACAAGGACTCACTCTATACGCTTGAGGAACTGAAAGATGCTTACGCAAAGGCTACTAAGGAGTGGAACGAGATGGCACATCCTGCATACGGCAAGAGTAGACAGGAAGCCTACGACAGCAGCGTGAATGAGGAAACGCAGCAGGTTACGGCACACGATATGGTGGATATGTTCTGGGTAACGGCTAAGCGTATGAGCACCTTCACCGACCAAGGTATCAGTGTAACCATTAAGAAGGAGAAGCGACAATACGAAGTGATGAGCCAGCCAGGCGTACCAGACCATGAGTGGCGCAGGCAGCACACTTACGAGCGGTTCGTTGTTAAGTATGATCCTTACGACTTCGGAAGTATCCGACTCTATAAGAAAGAGGCTGACGGCAGTCTGAGGTTTGAACGAGTAGCAGAACCTTACGTTGTTATCCATCGTGCGATACAAGAGCAGACAGAAGGCGAGGCTGCATTCATTCGTCAAGAACAAGCAGAAAACACAGCCGACCGTATTGAGCGCACCGTTGCTGGACGTGAGATTGAAAAGGCTCACGGCGTAATGCCAGAACAACACGGCTTACGCAGTCCAAAACCTAAGGGAATGACAGCAGCCGAGCGCAGGCAGATAGAACGTCGTACAGGCATCTATAGCAAGTCTCCAGAAGAGTATAAGATAGGACGAAAGACGAAGCAAGTAAGCCTTGAAGACTGGGCGGAGGTTGAGACGGCTGTGGTTGACATGGCTTATGTGGCTGGCAAATCATAGGCAGCGGACGGTGTTTCACTGCACAAAATAAAAAAATAACAACTAAAATAGAAAAGATATGAGTAAGTTGACAAACAAGGAAAAGAGTCAGATCCAGGAGTGCTTGAAGCAGTATGTCAGCAAGTACCCAAGTCAGAATAAGGCTGCACAGAGTCTGGTAGGAACGAGCAGCGCAACGGTGAGTAGTATTCTGCAGGGCAAGTGGGAGAATATTTCGGACGACATGTGGCGCAACCTCGCCTCACAGTTGGGGACAACGTCCGGCAATGACTGGCAGGTGGTTGAGACAAAGGCCTTTCAGGAAATGACACTCGTCATGAAAGATGCCCAGGCCGTGAGGAATGTCACATGGATTGTCGGAGAGGCAGGCTGCGGAAAGACAACCACGGCGCGCCTCTATGCAAATGAGAACAATGAGGTGTTCTACATCTTGTGTTCTGAAGACATGAAGAAGAGTGACTTTGTACGGGAGATTGCACGCCGTATCGGTCAGCGTACAGAAGGTTACAGCATCAGAGAACTGCTCGACAGGATCATTGACGACCTTATTCAGATGGAGGCACCGCTGCTTCTTTTTGACGAAGCCGACAAGTTGCCCGAGCGCATTTTTCATTATTTCATTGACCTTTACAATCGCTTGGAGGACAAATGCGGCATCGTCTTCTTCTCAACGAGCTATATCAAGCGTCGTATGACCATGGGGCTGCGCTACAACAAATGCGGATATAACGAGATACACAGCCGTATCGGCCGCAAGTTCTATGAACTGGAACAGACCGCCCCTCATGATGTGTATGCAATCTGCATGGCAAACGGTGTGACAGACAAAGGACGCATCTCGGAGGTCGTTAAAGATGCAGAGGAATATGAATTCGACCTGCGGCGCGTGAAGAAGAATATTCATAGAGTTAAATTGATGGCTGCTCAAACAGCGAAAAATCAGCGTTTGAACAGCGATAAAACAGCAGAATAATGAACAGGGCAATGTCAGTAACGGATATGCTGCGTATGAAGAAAGAAACCTATCCTTTTGAAGGAGAATGGGCAGACGCCTTCGGAGCACCGGAGCGAGGAGGTGTATGGTTCATTTGGGGGCGAAGCGGAAGCGGTAAGACCAGCTTCACGATGAAGCTCTGCAAAGAGTTGGCAAAGTACGGGAAGATAGCCTACAATTCCTTGGAAGAAGGTTTCTCTCTGACAATGAAGAATGCACTTATAGAGGCAGGTATGCAGGACGTTGCACGGCGGTTTATCCTCATCAGTGAAAGCATGAAAGACCTTGACGGCCGTCTCAAGAAGCACAAAAGCCCAGACATCATTGTGATAGACAGCTTTCAGTACACACAGATGAGCTTTAAGGATTATCAGAAGTTTAAGAACCGACACCGGGATAAGCTGCTCATCTTCATCAGTCAGGCAGAAGGAAACAAACCTTCAGGTCGTACAGCGGTGAGTGTGATGTATGATGCAGCCCTTAAAATCTGGGTGGAGGGTTATCGGGCAATCAGCAAAGGACGGTATTTCGGAAGTAAGGGCTATTACACGATATGGGAGGAAAGAGCAAACATATATTGGGGAAAAACAAAAGAGTAAGGCTATGGCAAACAAGCGAGACAACCTATTGTACAAGCTATGGAAGAAAGGAGTGAGAGTACTTACACGAGAACGCACAATCTTCTTCGCTTTTGACAGAGATCCGTTCGATGTAGTACAGGTGAAACGGCTGTGCAGAGAGTATCATTTTAATGTTCAATTAGAGTTACAATAAAACTATGAGTAAGGAGAAACGAATCTTAGAAATAGCCCCTGGGCGAATGATTCCTGGTGGGCGAATGACGGAAACTATTAAGAGCCGAGACCATACGTGCCCATATTGTCAAGGCAACGGTTATCACTGGATGGAAGATGAGTATCAAGAGCGGTATAAAAAGGAATGCCCCATGTGTAAAGGGAGTGGGCGACTTGATGCAGTAGTTAAAGTTGAGTGGAAGGCTTCAAAGTTATAGTTATGGCAAGGCTATTATCTTATTCAACAATACTGAAGGACAAGCCCGTATGGCTACAGAAACTGCAACGAGCTATCAATCAAGGATATTCTTTACGTGGAATAGAGGACAGCGAAATAGGATGGCAGGAACTGAAGGACTTTGTAGATTGGTTCATCTATAAGCTATATGAAAGAAGGGACATCATGGTGAGGAGCCGTATAACATCTTATCTTATGAAAGAAGACGGACAGACGCAACTACTCATCAAACGAAACGGAAAATTAATTCAAACGTATTATATCAGTAAGTAAACGAGTAGACGAGTGAATGAGTAAACAAGTTATCAGTACTATTAACATGTCAACTTGTAAACCCGTAAACTTGTCAACTAAAACAAAAAAGATTATGACTACATTTTTAGACGAAATCAAACGCAGATTGCAAGTATGGCACGAACAGCACGCTGAGCGCATAGAAGCTAAGCGACAGGCTGATCTTGACGCAGAGGCACGTGAAGCCGTGCAGGTGATGGAGTTCAACGGCGAACTCTATGTATGTGTACACGGCATACCGCTGTTCGGTGAATGTGATCTTAGTGACGACCTTACAGAGGCTGTAGCTTCTGGTCGTAAGGCATATAAAGATTGGAAGGAGGAAAAGCTATGGGAGCAGTCGGGAACTACGCAAGGTTTTATACCCTGTTAAAAAAGATGCCGGGTGCTGACAAGGAAACGCTGGTCTATCAGTTCACACAAGGACGGACAGCTCACCTACGCCAGATGACAGCAAGGGAATATGACGCAATGTGTAGACAGATGGAGGATATTACAGGATATGACGAGCGAAGACGTAAGCAATACGACCTTCTACGCAAAGCACGTAGCGGAGTACTTCACCAGTTGCAGATATACGGCATAGATACGACAGACTGGAACCGTGTGGATGCCTTTTGTAAAGATCCACGAATAGCAGGTAAGCGATTCAAAGAACTGGATGCAGATGAGCTCAATGGTTTAAATACTAAGATGAGGATGATTATTAGAAAAAAAAGCCTCACCCCCGCCCCCTCTCCGAGTGGAGAGGGGAGTGATTACCGACGAGAGCTTGAACGCAGCAGACGAGAACTTGAAAACAAGAGCACGAAAACTTAAAAACAAACAAACAACAAGCGAACAATAAACCAACGCCACATCTCACTCCCCTCTCCACTCGGAGAGGGGGCGGGGGTGAGGCTTAAACATTAACAAATATGATGAACATTAAAGACATGAGTAAAGAAGAGCGGGCACAGCTGCTCGCTGAGTTACAGAACGAGGAGAAGAAGAGCCGTATCGAGCGGCGTGAGACCTACGAGGGTCTGCGTGCTTCCTTTATGAAGGAGGTGGAGGAGAATGTGGTGGAACTCACGAATGCAGTAGGGCTCTTTAAAGAATGGCTTGCGCAAGAGGTTGAGAGCTTTGTCTCAATCATGAAGGAGTACGGACAAGTACGAAAAAGCGACCAGCGAAGCTACACTATCACTGACGGAGATTTTCGCCTTGAAATCTCAAGCAATAAGGTGAAAGGCTTTGACGAGCGTGCAGACCTTGCTGCAGAGCGTCTAATCGACTACCTCAAGCGTTATATGCAGCAAAGCGAGAAAGGTTCGGACGATCCAATGTATCAGATGGCAATGACGCTGCTTGAACGCAATAAGGCTGGTGACCTCGACTACAAGAGTATCTCTAAGCTGTATGAGTTGGAGGATAAGTTCGATAGTGAGTATTCAGAGATTATGACACTTTTCAAGGAGGCAAATGTAGTCCAGAAGAATGCCGTCAACTACTACTTCTCCAAGAAGAATCAGGACACCAACGTCTGGGAACGAATCGAACCGAGCTTCTGCAGGTTGTAAAAGCCTCCCCAAGCCCCTCCGAAAGGAGGGGATGTATGAGGGTGTTGCAAAAGCCTCTTCAATCCCTTAAAGAAGGAGGAAGTTAAGCTACCATCGATACAGTGGTAATCTTACACCCCCTCCCTCCTTTAGGGGCTTGGGGAGGCTTCTTTATGTGTCCGTACACATAAATACGTGCTTTTATCATATAATCACTTGCAAATAAGCTGATTATTTGTTAATTTTGCACGTAATGGGGAAAGGACGAGATAAAGCACTCATAGAGTTGCGCGACGAGGCATTATGCCGACGCTACTATTACTGGACGGAGGAACGACGCCTCCGTTTCGATGATGCGTTGACATTACTCTCAAAACAAGAGTTTTTTATCTCCGAAGAGCGCATTATGACCATCATCCGCCGCAAGTGCCGTGAGATAAAGGACATTCAGTTGCGACCAGTTCCCAAAGTGAAAGTACCACGATTAACGGCACAACAGTTGGAACTGTTTCAAAAGTAAAAAGGTAAGAAATGTTGGATAACGAGAAAAAGGTAAAAGGATAAGGATTCCTTTTATCTTTTTCTTTTTTATCTGGCAGCCGAACTGTCGTGCATTTCAAACTGGAAGATGTACTCATAGACCTTAATCATGCCTGGCAACGAATAGAACCTTGTTTTCGTGCGATACAGCGGACCCATGTCATCGTTGTGACGCGAACATTGAAGCACGGTATACAGGCGGTTTGCCAGCCGTAAGCGTTCTTCCGTTTTTTCTGTAGTTCCAGAGCCGATGTGCGTATCGTCATAACAATCAATGGCAAGCCGTGCTGTAAGCGTAACAACTCCTTTCTGCACACCCATGCCCACTTCGTCCCAGTCGGCTTCCATGTTGCCTATAAGAGCGCAAGGAAATGTAACGGGGTAAGTGTCTTCAGCTGTTTCCAGCTGCCCGTAGTCCTCATCTACAAGCGGCAATTCTGGTATCTCACGACTAATGAGATTGAGGATTGACGTAAAAATCTCTTCCATATTTTATATTCCTAAAACATTGGTAATCTCCTGTTCTATTTTCTCATTGATGCGCTGTGTGAGTTCCTCGCTCTCACCAAGGAACTGCCGTCGAGGAATCTTCACCGAGAGTTTCTGTTTCCGTGTAAGTGCAAGATTACGCCAGAACTCTGCCTGTGGTGACGCTGATTGCGCTGTAGCCTTTTTCTTGCCCCGCTGTCCCTTTGAATCTTTGCCCGATGCCTTGTAATACATATACCACGCAAAGCGGCGCATACGGGGCGTAACAGTGGGGCTGACAGTGCCACCCTGATTGTGTATGGCAGCATAGGGCAATTCATTCGAGACCGTCACACGATAATCGCCAGGTACGTATTTAATGGAACTGAACAGATGGTTGCGTCCAGAGAGCAGCGGACCATACGAAGCTGATGCCGAAGCAGAACCAGACTGCTGTCGCCTTGTTGCAGCCCACTTCTGCAACCCCCGATTAACGAAGCCACCCTTGCGGAAGTTGTCCTGATAATGATCCCTTGCCATGCGCCCCACCTTTACAGGTAATTGTCGCCGAACAAGCTGATCAACCTCCCGACTTTGCCTTTTTATGAGTTCCGAAAAATCTTTTATATCCATTTGCTTGCTTTATTCGTTGATTAGTTGTATATTTGCAGCAGATAGCTCTGATTCTATGTTGGATTGTATTTCCAGCCGTGATGATGGGGCTATCTTTCGTTTAGACCTATTAAGATGTTTGGACTATCTGAGATACTATATAACATTGTTGTCCCATCTTGATACTCTTTTATGATAATCCAACTTTTTTCGCCTTGTATCTTTGTCTCAAACAGATGAATCCATTTAGAACCAGGCTTTGTACTACTGTCAACCTTTCTACCTAAATACTTTGCAGTGTCAAGGACATCCTCAATACTAAGCAGCAGCCTGTTCTTTTCAGCATAGTGTGCATGTGGTTGATTAGTCCATTCATCTATGCTTCTTCGCGAGATGCTGATCTTTCTTCCGAAATTTGGAGTAGTAATGGTTGTACCTTGTAGCAGCTCACGCGCCTCCTTCTTTATCTCTTTAACTTCATTCTTCTCTGCTCCGTATATACACCCATCTACATACGGACAATGATAGCAGTCCTTTACTCTATCTCTGAACAGCCTCTTGAGCCTATCCTTGAACTTCGGATTATAGAACGGGCAATCGTTACACGAAGCGGGGAAATACGGATGATCGTCAGAGAACGTCTCGCCCGTTGTGCCAGGGTTGCCTTTCAACCCAGCCTGCGGCTCGGAGTGTACATCCTCTGCAGGCACAGGCGTAACCGTCTCGTCAGTACTCGTCAGGCTGCACTTACAGTTCCATCTGTCGCCCGGTCGGTGCTCCGTCCAGAACTCATCATCAATCGGTCGTATCGTTCCCCAGTACTTCCGATGATCTTCCCCTGGGTGTAGGCTCGTTGAGGGCATCCACTTGAGGTTAGGCAGCACATCCTGTTCACGGCGGAACTGCTGCCAGTCGGCTGCCTGGTGCGCCCTTAGCACAGCCGTGTCGTATTCCGTCTTGAGCCATGCCCCACACTGATGCGAAGCTATCGGCAGAACGTCCTTCAACCACCGATTAAATGGCTTTAAATCACCGTTTGAATCCAGCAGCCGTGCAGCCATGTCGTTTTGCGCACGATGCACTTTGAAGGCAGAGAACACCTCATTACTGTGTTTTAACTGCTGCTTGAAATCCTCATCACGGTCAACAGAAGGAAACGCATCATTAGTAGCCTGATTGAATACCTCACAAATGGCATCGTATAAGTAAGGTTCTATCTCTGTCTTCACATTGAACATCTTTCGATAGATGTTTGCCAAAGCCTTTCTTAACACGTCCTCACTTATCAGCATGTTCATGGCTGGCGCATCGTCAGCATCAAAGTAGGTTTGATTGACTACCAGTCTAAACGAGCCCCGTCCTTCGGGGCTTTCACGAAAAAAGAGCGGAGGCGATTCTTGAACTTTGAGACTTGAGTTTTTCCATTTGATGTTTGCGTAGTACCGTCTGGATCTTCCTCTTTAGTCTGTTGCTTTAGTTTTTCCTCACGTGCTTTTTTATCCTCCAGCTGCTGTTGCTTCTGCTGGTCGTAGTCTTTAGGCTTTTCAACGCCGAACTTCTCATAAAGGTAGTCATCATCAATAGGAAGAGAGAAAGTCGTGTGCAGCTGCGTAAGTACACTCATCTCTGTATTCGGATCAATGTCTTTCTTCTCAGGGAAGCAGAACTTACCACCAGCTGTGTTTATACCCATGTGTGAGAAGATATCAGTCATATCATAGTTCAACACGTTGAGCACATATTCACGATCAGCCTTAGCAACACTTTCCTCCACCTTCTTATGTACCGTTCCCAGAGCCTGCGTACCCTTATCTGACGACTCCGTTGTTAGTGTGTTGCCCAGAACAAGCTTTGAAATCTCGCTATTACAGCGTTCCACCAATCTCTCATATACATCAGCCGAACCAGTTTTGTTGCCCGCCTCACGCAATTGAAGTTCTGTATCCTTACCATGAATGAACGTGGCGAGCGAGCCAATAGAGTTGGCATCATTCAAAGCTCTTGCACGTGCTTCCTCATCGTCGGTCTCATAGATATATTCTTGAATGGGCATACCGAAGACTTCTGAGAATTGTGCCCAGTCGGCAGTTGTATTGCGTTTATAAATGACCCATGGAGCAGCCTTTGCAAGTAGTCCAAGATCGCTACTCCTACCAATAAAGAGTAAGTCGGCAAACTCTTCCCAAGGTGTACCAAGCAAATCTGTCTGGCGGGTAAGAATGAGCTTACGTACAGGCTCCACATGCTTACGTGGCACAAGGTCATAATCTATCCATTCTCCGTTCTTATAGAACTGAAGTAAAGAAAAGCCCCAAAAGCGTGCATCAAGAATGTCTGCTACGCAGCGATAGAACCAGGGAGACAGAATCTGTTCATTAATAGCATCATCGGGCTTGCCGTTGCGTTGGAACTCGATACTTGAGCATAGCACGGCATTCTTTCTTTTTTCTATGACACTTGAAAGATGCGTATCAAGCAATATGTCTGTATAGAGGTCGTATAGCTTAGAACGTTGCGAATAATCTACATTCTCTGCAGCCTTAATAGCTGTCATAAAGTCAGCCGTATCAATATTAAAGCGTTTAGGCTGTGTCATTCTTACAATAGCAGGCTGTTTCTGTCCTGGGCGTGGAATATTCCCACTGACAGTAATTCGTGTATTCTTCTTGCTCATGATTATAATCTATTTACTCGTTTCGTATTACTTTTGAACATCAACGAAGCTTTAGCAGCTCTTACGTCTTCTGGCAGTAGCGGTGCTCCATCAATGGATATATCTTCCTTCGCTACAGCCTTCATCCACTCTACGGCTCTCTCGTATCGATCTTTACGCACTTGTGAAAGCTTCATGGGATTATGAATGCAGAAGATGTGATAGACAGTTATATCAATGGTCATCATCAAGATGAGTTGATTGCGTGCTTTGCCTGAAGCTGAGAAAATGACATTGCAGTCGTAACGCTTAGATAGATAGCCTCGCATTTCAGCAATAGCCCTATCCTCACATATCTCAACGAGTGACTCATCGTCTCTAACAAGTGCATCAAGTATCTCTCGGTGTACACTTGCATCATAGTCCTTTATGTCAATAAACTGGCTCATATTCTATATTTGTTTTTGTTTCTTACGCTTTTGCGTGATTGTGTAAGAGGACGATCTACACGCTGTGCTGTCTGGTCAATCTTTCTGTTTCCACCCTCCACAGTATCAGGTCCATCGGCAGGGTATTTTAGTGAGGGCGTAAACAACTTGAACTGATCCTCTAATTCCTTCATGTGAGGGTTATCCTGCTCTGCTTCGTTAAGAATCAAGTTCCCTTCACGATTCATTGGTTCAAGATTAGCCTCTATACGAGTTGCTTTGTCCGTCTTCTTCTCCTCGTCCCCTTGTATATATAATGTGATGTTACGCTCTTTGCGAACCTTACGCACAAGCGGAAGAAACACTTGTTGAAAGAATGGGTCTTGAAGTTTATTATTCTCCATCCAGCAATAGACATTGGTGCGCCCAGCTACATATTCAAGCAACTGCACGTACCAGTCGATAAACTCTGCATTGAGTGCCTGTGCAAGACGAGCCTTTATAACGTAGAGTTTACCATCCTTTTTGCCCAACAGCATTACACCCTTGAAAGACTTACCTTTCTTTCCTCGACTCTCTCCTGGTGCAGGGTCGCCATAGATAATAAGGAACTTGAACTTCGATAGTGGTGGTACCTTACCATAAACAACCTGCTTGAATATCTCACCTTCCGAAATAGGGTTGTTGAAATACTCATGCTGCTGTGAAAGTGTGGAAATCTTAGATAGCGTTCGGTCTATATGTTCCTCAGTATTCTTTTCAGGCCAGGTGCTCTTACCATTCTTATCACGGATATTAATAATATCCCAATGGTCTGCTTTTTCTCCAGCACGTGTGACACAGCAATCCTTTGCGATGATGTTCCCGCAGAAGACAATCAGGGTAGGTTCTGATGTTGAGCGTGTCGGATAGAGAGCTTGCTCCCACCACTCCCAACGTTTCTGTATAGTGTCAGGGTTCTTGGTATCCTCGTCAGTATCAAAATCGTCTACAAGTAGTACATCTGGACGAATGGCCTCATTACGTGAACCACGGGGCGACTGCCCTGCACCAATGGCACGAAAAGCCACACCGCCCTTTGTTATAAACTCATCTTCCGTCCATGCACCGATGGTCTGCTGTTTGCCATAATAAGCTATGATACGTCCATTTGCTTCAAGATTACCTCTGTAAGGGTCAAGTAGTCGAATCGCATTATCCTTACTATTAGAGGTGAGAATAACATTTCTCTTCTTGCCAGTTAAGGTGAGATACATGACAACAAACATTGTAATGGTAGACTTTGCCAGCTCACGAGACCATGACAGAACTTCATACCATTCCTCATGTGCTATCATACGTCGGATAGCTCGCTTTTGGAAGTCTGCAAACTCATACTTAGCGTAGTTTGGAAAGAAATATTCAATCCATTCTATGGGGTGTGTCTCAAGATAGATACGATGCTTTTCTCGATTAGCTACACTCATTTCCTTGTCTACAGGAGTTGAGCGCATAATATCTTGGCGATATTTCTCCCAGTCAAGGAGCGCATGTTTATCGGTTTGTTTCATATCTATAGAAGTGATTTAATGAATGCGTCAGAGAGTTGCGTAATTTCTTTTGCTTTTTCAAGGTCTATGGGACGCAAGAACTCGATAAACTTTGTCTGCACGCTGATAACATCAGCTATACCAATATCAGTCTCCATCTTACGAATTGCAGCAGAGAGTTTTCCCAGGATGTCTGCCTCTGTACTATTGGCAAAACGTTCTCCTTCTGGCTTCTCAGCAATTTTACTGTTTATCTCAGCCACCTGGCGATATAGGTTAGATACTTGTTCCTCGCGTGTCAGAGTAAGTCCGACCTTCTGCTTCTCCCATTTCCCGTCAGCTATCCACCTGTTCACTGTCACACGAGCGACACCCACACGGTCAGCAATCTCCTGCTGTGTGAGGTTCTCTTTGAGATAGAGCGTCTTTGCCCATTCTTTTTTCTGTGTATTGCTTAAATCCTTAGTCATTTGTACCTAAATTATAGTGCAAAGGTGGGGCGATTTCATGATGTTTGCAAATCGTGTCCGCATGATGCAACTTTATAACGTAATGAGTTGGTTATAAGGTTTGTATGATAAAATGGCAGTTTGCAAAGTTGGAGAAAATCTTTCACCTTTGCATCAAAATCCGCAATGTGTGAAAGTGAAATAATAAAGAAAATGAAATCAAAAACATTCTTTAATATCATACCAGGTGAGGAAACCTGTTGCATTCTCCTTTATGGAGACATCGGGGATAGTTACGGTACTGTCACCAGCAGTCAGATTACCCGTGAACTGATGGCAGCAGAGGCAACCTATAAGAATATAGATGTTCGTATTAATAGTATTGGTGGCGAGGTCTATACGGGCATTGCTATCTTTAACGCTTTGAAAGCGAGTAAGGCGAACATAACAATCTATGTTGATGGCGTAGCAGCATCTATGGCAAGTGTTATAGCCTTATGCGGGAAGCCTCTCTATATGAGTCGATATGCCCGTTTGATGCTGCACAGCGTCAGTGGTGGTTGCTATGGCAATACCAAGGACATGAAAGACATGATTTCACAGATGGAAAGCCTTGAGGATACGCTCTGTGATATGTATGCAAGCAAATTGGGTCAGGACAAAGAGAGCATCAAGACAAACTACTTTGATGGAACAGACCATTGGCTTACAGCAGAGCAGGCAAAGGAACTCGGTTTTATTGATGGTATATATGATGCCGACCCTGTTCCTGAGGAGAGTACACCCGAACAGATTTACACAATATTCAATAATAGGCTCAACGAGTCACAAAACATTTTAGACATGAATTTAGAAGAATTGAAGAAACGTCCGCAGTTCAAGGACTGTGCGACAGATGCGGAGGTACTGGCACGTCTGGATCAGTTAGAAGCAAAGGCTGGTAAGGTTAAGAGCCTTGAGGAAGAGAATACGTCGCTTAAAGCACAGGTCAAGACTTTTGAAGACGCTGCCGAAGAAGAGGCCGCTGCAAGCCGTAAGACGCTACTTGATGCAGCAGAACAGGACGGACGTATCAATGCTGAGACACGCTCTGTCTATGAGAACCTACTGAAGGAACACCCTGAGGATGGCAAGAAAGTGCTTGCATCATTGCCTACAAAAAAAATGGTCAAGGATATCTTGCCTAGTAGTCAACCACTTGAGGAAAGTCCATGGGAAAAGCGTCAGCGTGAAATAAGAGATAAATTCCACGGAAAGTTATAAGCAACCATGAGAGTAATAACTAAATAAAATAGAACAATGGCAATAACAATTAAAAACACCAATTACAATGGTGAGGTGCTGGAGCAGCTCCTAACTGTAGCAACAACGAGTAATGAGATTGTTGAGAAAGGTCTCATACATGTTATTCCAAACGTTGCTAAGAAAATCTCCATTCCACGACTTCGCACCAATAAGATGCTGCAAAGGCAGAAAGAAGATCCACAGGTGAGTGACAGCAAGGGAGGATTCGATTACTCTGAGAAGGCACTTGAGCCTGTAGATTTCATGGCTTTCACTGTATTCAACCCACGCACATTCGAGAGTGTCTGGCGTCCTTTCCAACCGAAGGGTGACCTTGTGTTTGCAGAGCTTCCTCCAAACGTCCAGAATCAGCTTCTTGATGCTCTCTCAAAGCAAGTTCAGTTTGAGCTCGGTACCCACTATGTGAATGGTGAGCAAGGAAGTGATGATGATCACCTGTTCAATGGTATCTTGACTCAGGCAGCTAAGGATACAGACGTTATCATAGCAAAGTCTGATTCGACTAAGATGACAGAGCGTCTTGCAGCGATTCGCAAAGTAATTCCTGTTGCAATTCGTGAGAATCCAAACCTACGTATTCTAATGAGTGTAAACGACTTCGATAAGTACGATGACGAACTTACCTCTCGTGAGTACAAGAATCGTGACGAGACAACACGCAACATCAAGCGATACAAGGATATTCAAATCGAAACCCTTGCGGCATGGCCTGACAATCTTATCGTTGCCACGCTCTGTAGTCCTGATGCAATGACATCTAACTTGTTTGCTGCAGTTAATCTACAAGATGATGAGCATGTCATCAAGATTGACAGAGTGAGCAACATGAGTGAGCTCTATTTCTTCAAGATGTTGATGAAGGCTGATACTAATATCGCATTTGGAGAAGAGTTCGTTGTTCTTGACAAGCGTACTTCTCCGAAGTTCCTTGCTCACGGATAAAAAACATTGTATAATTATTAAAAATAAGCAAAATGGAAAAGACAATTAAGCAAGAAGGGAACGAGGTAAAAAAGGTTACTATAAAGGTAACAGAAGATTTCCTTGATAAGTTTGACACCTCTGTTCGCTATGAGGTAGGAACAGAGTTAGAGTTCGAAGAGGAGCGTGCAAAGGACGTTGTCAATCGAGGTCTAGCAGAATTTATTGAACCTACTCTTCCCCAAGGTTAATGAGTAATCCTATGAAATACCTTGTAATCCACTGCACTGCCACCCCCGAAGGTCGTGAGGTAAGCTCTAAGGAGATACGTGCATGGCACACGAACCCTGTAAGTCAGGGTGGGCGTGGCTGGAAGCAGGTGGGTTACACGGACATGGTTCACTTAGATGGTCGTGTGGAACGATTAGTGGATAACAATGAGGACGCAAATGTTGATCCATGGGAAATGACAAATGGTGCTGCAGGATATAACGCTATAAGCCGCCATGTTGTATATGTCGGCGGATGCGACAAGAAAATGAATCCGGAGGATACACGCACAGCTGCACAACGTGAGGCACTGAAACGCTATGTACAGGAGTTCCACCGACGTTTCCCTCAGGTTCGCATCGTGGGACACCATGAACTGAACCCAAGCAAGGCTTGTCCAAGTTTTGATGTTCCATCGTGGCTTCGTGAAATTGGTATCAGACAGGTTTAATAAGATTGAAAGACAATGGCAGACACTATATTCCAGATTCTGCAATGGGCAATCCCTTCAGGGGGTATAGGTGCTGCCATTGCCTGGATTGCAGAAAAGAAAACGAGAGATGCCAAGACAGCTAAAGAGGTGCATGACACCTATAAGGCTATGTATGAAGATATCTCTGCACTATTAGTTGAAACTCAAAAGAAGTATGAAGAAACAAAAGAGCAAATTGAAACACTCGGCACAGAGAACAGTCGTACCAGGCGAGCACTTAACCGCTTATCTCGGGCTATCGAGGCTATTCAGATTTGTCCTCATCGTGCTAATTGCCCTGTCAGCAGTGAGCTGTCACTCGACGAAGAAGCTGATACAGGAAAGCAGGTCAGAGCAAAACACAGAACTACTCGACAGCGAGGTGGTGAACATCAGCACACTGCAGATGCAACCAGTGAAGGTTCCAATGTCGGCAGTGAGTCTAACACTCAATCTGGACACACTGCGCCTGCTGCCTCTCGGAGCGAGCTACACGGCACGGCAGGGGCAAGCAAGTCTGAAGGTAAGTCGTAAGCCCTCAGCCAAAACATCAAAGGCAGACGGAACAAACGAAGCTGTCGAACCAGGAGAAATCATCATCGAAGCCAATTGCGACTCGCTCGAACTCGTTGCCATGCAGCTGTCGAAGACGGTCAGCGTTCTTAAAAAGCGTCTTGCCCGTCAGCAGCACAGCAGCCAATCGCAGCTGAAAGAACAGAAAGAAACGACATCATTCAGCAGTGTTCAAGTGGCGTTCAAATGGCTTCTAATCGGCATTCTAACGGGCTTTATCTTATCGAAAATAAGAACAATTATTTCATTTATAAAACGAAGAGTATATGGCAAATAAAGATTTTTTGTATGGTCTTAGCAAGATGACCTTTGCTGGCAAAACGGTTGGTTACATCGAAAAAGACAGCTTCGAGTGGGGCGGCAAGGCTCCAGAGAGTGTTGATGTCGATGCCGAGCAGGTGCCAGATGCCCCCGTGTTGACATTGGTGCAGAAGAATAGTACGGTTGAGCCAAAGTTCAACATGATACAGCTCAACTACGAGAACATGGCAGCCTTGCTTGGTGGCAAGTCGACAGCGACTGGGTGGGAGGCACCAACGGACTTGTTACAACTTAGCGGTGAGTGCCTTATTGACACACCAAGCGGAAAGCGTATCAAGATTCCGAACGCAGTGTTGCTATCGAACCTCGGTGGTAAGCTGACGCTGACAGAGGTTTCAAAGATTGAGTGCCAGTTGAAGGTGATGAAGCCTGCTGATGGCACAGCACCATTCTCTATCATCGATATTCCTGCAGGATAATAGTAGCTGATTATGGATGAGCGAAAAGTTCAACAAGAGGCATCGGAAGCCCTGCTTGACGTAGGGGTATCGGTGCCTCTGAAACCTATTAAAATACCTTTCTGCAAGAAACCTTTGATGCTTCGAATGGCAATGCGTCGCCCAAGGCTAAGTACGCAAATCAAGATTGCCCGACTCTATTTGAGTTTAGGTACAACTTATAAAGAGCTGGAGACGCTTGACAAAGAAGCACAGATGCGTTTCATAGCAGAGCATGGTAAGACGGTGGCTGACATGGTAGCACATACGATGTGTGGCAAATGGTGGAAACCCGTATGGATTGTTTCATGGATACTGCGTCACATGGTCGACAACCTCTATTTGCAAGTAGCGATGATGAAGTTTGTCCTATTGTTAGGTACTGAAAGTTTTACGAATATTATCAGATCAGCCGAGATGACGAATCCGATGAAGCTGCGTCTGAGCCAACGAAAGAAGGGGAGTTAGCAACCGAGTATGAAGGAAGTCATAGCCCCTTTGGTCTGGTGTGGCAAATTGCAAATGCCACAGGTTGGAGCCGAGAGTACATTCTTAACGGCGTAAACTATCAGACCTTGATGATGATGCTTGCAGATGCACCACGCTACGTCAAAAAGAAGAAATCGAACATGCATACCGAAGAGGAGGGAACCCCTGCAGACGATGTTCTAAGCTTCTTTCAGAGTAATCTAACTTAAAACCTCAAAACAAAAAGATGAAGGCAGTTGAAATAGAGTTCTTAATGAAAGGCAACCTTAAACAGGGTATGCAGGAAGTCGGCGGTGAAGCAGATGCGCTTGACAGTCGGCTTCGTGGTCTGCGTAATACTATTGGTGGACTATTCGCTGTCGATCAGAGTGCAGAATTTGTCAAGAAGATAATTGATGTACGTGGTGAGATTGAGAGCCTTCAGATATCTTTTGAGACCTTAGCTGGTAAAACTAATGGTGATAAGCTATTTGGTGATATCAAGGAATACGCTGCCAGTACACCACTGATGATGAACGACCTTGCAAAAGGTGCGCAAACTTTATTAGGCTTTAATATTGAAGCCGAGAAGGTGATGCCTATCCTTCGTCAGATAGGTGATATCTCTATGGGTGACTCTCAGAAGTTTAATTCCCTTACACTTGCCTTTGCGCAGATGAGTTCTACAGGAAAACTGATGGGACAAGACCTGTTGCAGATGATTAATGCTGGATTCAATCCACTCGTCGTAATATCAGAGAAGACAGGTAAGAGTATGAGTGTGCTGAAGCAGGAAATGACAGACGGGAAAATCAGCGTCGACATGGTTGCTGATGCCTTTGCCTCGGCAACGGGTGAGGGTGGTAAGTTCCATGGAATGCTTGAGAAGCAGAGTAAGGGTATGAAGGGAGCTATCAGTAACCTTGAGGGTGCATGGAAAGATGCTATGAATGACATGGGAGAAAGTAGCGAAGGTTTCATCATGCAGGGAATCGACCTTGCAACACTGGCTGTAAAGAACTACGACAAGTTGTGTAAGGCTATCCTTACGGTTGTAGCTGCTTACGGCGAATACAAGGGAACGCTGATGGCTGTACAGGCACTACAGAATATCATCAGTCAGCAGAAGACCGCAATAGAAGCCGACCGTGTAAACGAACTGCAAGAGCTTGTTGGTAAGTATAAGGAAACACTTAACTCTGATGCTATCAATGGCGATACGTCAGCAACACAGGCAAATACAGCTGCAAAGGCTGAAAATAAAGCGGCTATTGATGCCGAAGTAGCTGCTATGGAAAACGAGCTACGTACTAAGGTGGCAGTGGCAGAGGCTAATTACAATGAAGCTACAAGTCTGGCAGCTGCAGCATCCTTACAGGTTGATGCTGCGAACGAGGCGGTTGCTGCGGCACAAGAGCAATATGAAGCTATTTTACAAACTGGAAATGGCGAGGCTATTGAAGCAGCGGAGTTAGAATTGAACACGGCTGCTTCAGAAGCAAATTCAGCAGCACGCAACTTGCAGGCGGCACGTGCGAATGTTGCAACGGCAGCAACAGTGAAGGAGACAGCTGCCACACGTTTGTCAACTTTCCAAACACAGGTTGACACAATCCAAAAGAATGCCAACACACGTGCTACAGGGCTTTGGGCTGCAGCCACACGTATGGCAACCACGGCTATGCAAAGTCTGAAAGCTGCCTTCATGTCTAATCCTTTCGGACTCGCTCTGGTTGCTATCACTTCGATTATAGGACTACTCTCCATGTTCACCTCTGAAACGGGACAGGCAGCTGACGCAACCAGTCGGTTCCGCGAGAAAGTGATGCAGGAGCAGTCGCAGTTGGATGCTTATTATGCCACCCTTTCCAATGTTGAAAAAGGATCGAAGACTTATCAGTCTGCCCTTGATAGTATCAATTCACTTGCCAAAGAATATAATACTCATCAACTTTCACTCAATGACACCTTAACAGAGCAGAAAAAGAAGTATGAGGAGCTGACAGAAGCTATCCGTAAGCAGGCAGCAGAGAAGACGCTTGCCGAAGCTGCAGCAAAGGCGAATGAAGATGCCATGAATGCCGAAAAGGAAGCCATGGATAGTTTGCTGGAGAAAGCCAAAGATGCAACGCATAAAGAAATACGTGAAGCCGTAGAGACAACACCAGAAGGTGTCTCAATAATGGTTAACAAGTCCGTCGATGTTGCCAGTGAGAAGCTACGTTCTGTTACCTCTGCCACATGGAATATGATTTCAACGGAGGTGATGAGTCATGCTGCTGACATATCTGCTGCATTTGCCAAGTCTCAAGAAGATGGAACAAAGGCAGTTCAGGAGGAAGTAGATTCCATCGAAAATATCTTGCGTACATTGGGCGTCACAGATAAGGAAATTGAGGCTTTCCACGACAATCTCTACGACTATGTGGAAACCTCTGCTCGTGGATTCAGTTCTTCATACGGTGAATTGGAGCGAACGCAGGCACAGCTAGAAGGTATAGCCAGTGCTACTATCGACACGAAGGACACTACCAACGAAGCTATCGACCAAATGAATTACGAACAACTGGTCGAAAAGATGCAGAGTGTTCAAGCGGAGATAGATAACATCAATGCTAAGGAGGTTAAAGTAGAGACTGATAACTCACGCCTATTAGAGTTGAAGGGACTTCTTATTGACATCAACAACCTTATCCCAAAGGCACTGACAGCGGGTTCTGATGCTGATATGGAGAAACGCCTTCAGGATTTGAAGAAGAAGCGTGATGGAGAGGTATATGGTACTAAGGCTTGGGCTGATTATAATAGTCAGATTGGTAAACTGACGGCAAAACTCTCTGCGCATAAAGGGGGATATGCCGAGACAATTTTTAACGAAAACAGGAAAAAGAGTAAAAAGAAAAAGAAAAAAAAGAAGAAAGGTCCTTCAAAGGAGGAGATAGCTCGGCAGCAAGCTCGCTATCAAGAGATACTTGAAGAGCAAAAAGAGGAGCGTAAGCGTGCTGCAAAGGATTTAGAACTGGAAACGCAGCAGGCACGGATTGATGCCATGCAAGAGGGTTCTAAGAAGACGCTTGCACAGATACAACTCGACTTCGACAAGGAGAAAGAAAAGATAAAACGGAATTATGAGGATATAAAGAAAAGTAAGATAGAAGCTGCACAAAAGGCTTGGGAAGCTAATCCTGTCAATAAGGGAAAAGTCTTTCATGCAAATCCTGCTGATAGTCGATTTGCTTATACTAAAGAGGAGGAGGAAAACAAGAAAGCGCAAGAGGTGGCTGCTAAGCAAGACTTCCTCAAGAAGCGTTCAGATGTATTCTCTGCCGACCGCCAGGCAATGCGCGACTATCTAAAAGAGTATGGCTCTTTTAACCAGCAGAAATTAGCTATAGCAGAGGAATACGCTGAGAAGATAAAGAAAGCAACAAGTGAAGGGGAGCGGCAGAAACTGATAGCTGAACGCAACACTGCACAGAGTAAGGTTGACGTTGATGCTATCAAACAAAGTATTGATTGGGGCAGTGCATTTGGTGAGTTCGGCGCAATCTTTAAGTCTGAACTTGACCCACTACTTGGTAAGCTGCGAAAGATAACCGAGAGCAAAGAGTTTAAGAGTAGTAGTATCCAAGACCAGTCGGCAGTATTTGAACTGATCCATCGCCTTGAACAAAGTTCTGCCGTATGGGACGGCGACATCTTCCGTAAGGTTAGCAATGATATGGAGGCTTATCAGGCTGCTATGGAGAAGCTCATTACAGCACAAGAAGTGGAACGCCACGTATATGAAGAGACTACCGAAAGTCTGAAAAATGCACGTGAGAAACTTGAACTGGCACAAGCCGAAGGGAACACCGAGGATATGGAACGCTGGCAAACGGAAGTAAACCGCTTGGTAGCTGAACAGAATGCAGCAAGCACAGCTGTTGCAACATATAGTCAGACAGCCAATGAAGCAACTGAAAGCCTGAAAGCAAGTGCTGACAGAGCCAAGGGAATGTTTGAAGGACTGGAGAGTGCTATCAGTGGGCTTACAAGTGGTTCGCTCAAAGGTCTGGGTGGTGCGCTGATGCAGCTTGATAAACTCTTTGGCGGCAGTGAGACCACAAAGACTGTAGGCAATGCACTTGCAAGAGGGTTTCAGTCTCTGTTTGGGAAAGACAGCAGCATAAGCAAGGCTCTCTCAACAGCTCTCGGTGACACGGGAATGATGGGCGAAATTATCAGTGCTGTCCTCGGTATATTCGATGCTATTGCGCAGAATGGTATCAGTGGTATTGTCACAAGTCTTCAAGATACTATACTTGGAGCAGTCGAGAAGATATTAGATGATGTGTTCAGTGGAGAGATTATCACAAAACCTTTAGGTAATCTGATGGAACACCTTAATCATATACTTGACACTGTATCGTTTGGCGGATTCAGTAAATTGACCAGTCTGTTAGGAGATGGCGATAGCGATAAGAACTTGGAGCGCGATCTTGAAAAGCTCACCGAAAGTAATGCTGATTTGAAACAGGCTATTGACAATCTCACCGATGAGCTTAGTAAATCGAAGATGAGTGATGCTGGCAGCCTATACGAACAACAGAAGCGGAACATAGAGGCTTTGGAACGCAATGCACGTGAAAGTATGGCACGTAGTGGTGCTGCATATACAAATGGACATTGGTATAAAGCATGGACTGATGGACACCACAGCTCGAACTATAAGATTAACGAAGGCATGAGAAATAGCGAGTGGGATGCTATCAGTAAGCTGCTGGGTAAAAACGTGCGAGGTGCTGCTGATGTGTGGACACTATCAAGCAAGGAGATGTACGAGGTTGCCACGAAGCTCACAAGTGAATACAGCCACCTCAAGGATCTTGCTAACGATGGATATAAGGACGCAGCGCAGTTCATGGACGATTACATCGGTTATTGGAAGCAGCTGGAGAAGATTGAAGACTCCTATCGTGAGAAGTTGACTGACGTTAGTTTCGATTCTGCCCGCAACTCATTAGTATCACTGGTGAAGGACGTAAAGAATAGTAATCGTGAGATACTGAAGAGTGTAGACGATATGTTTGAGAATGCTATTCTGAACTGGATGCAGTCGGAAAAGTATGGCGATAGACTTCGAGCATGGTACAATAACTTTGCTGATGCAATGAAAGACGGACTTTCCAAAGGTGAAGCCGAGAGTCTAAAAAATATGTACACCAAGATAGTCAATGATATGCAGGCTGAGCGAAATGCTGCTTACGATGCTGCTGGCATTGACCCTTCTGAAGGAACGCAGCAAACAGGGCAAAGTGGTGCTTTTGAGACGATGACACAAGACCAAGGAACGAAACTGGAAGGGCTCTTTACCAGTGGACAGCTTCACTGGGCAAGCATGGACAACCTGCTCGCTAAGATAGCAGAGCGGTGGGCTTCGGCTTCCGACTGTCTTGCAGAACTGGTTGAGAACACGTCCTATTGCAAGCATTTGAAAGATATATCAGAAGATATAAAAGCAATGAAACGTGACGGAATAAAAATGAGATAAACTTATGGCAGAACATATATTATCAGGACAGGTGTTTATCAATGATACTGACATCTGGACAACTTACAAAGCTTTCCTGCGTGAGGAGCAGAAAGGCGGACACGAGAATCTCAATGCACTGCTCGCACCTGCAAAGACAAAGACGAATGTTGCTGTTAATATACGTGAGCAACATGGTGAAGAGTATAGCGATGACCTGCGTCCGAAGACTGAAGGGAGAGACGTAACACTTCATTTTGCCGTTAGTGCCAGCACATCAAGTGAGTTCATCAGACGTTACACTGATTTCGTTCACTTTTTGAAGCAAGGCAATAAAGGGTGGTTAAACTTCCGATTTCCTACGCTGAATTTAGAAATGCGTATGTTTGTCGATCAGTTCCCAAGCGGGTTTACGGCAATCAGTAACCTATGGTCGGCTGGACAGCAATGCGGAGCCTTCAAGGTGAAATTTCGTGAACCAGTCTCCTCATTCTAATGGTGTTTAATCAGTATTCAAATAGCATTTTATCAGTGAGCAATTACTATGCAATTCGTAAACCTATCACTTAGCGGTAGTAAACGATAAGTTTACGCATTAAAAGTGATAGAGTTACGATGCATAAACGATAAGTTTATTTTTTATAACCTACCAAGATGATTAAAATATACGGGAGCGACAATAATTTGAAGTGCCAAATAGAACCAGGCAATAACAGTCAACAAGATAAAACACTTGGCGGCAATAACCTGCTTTCCCTCTCATTCGTACATCATAGTTTCGTGCAGCTCGACGTAAATGACTGGTGCGAATTTGGGGGTGAACGCTACTGGCTGCAGGAACGCTATCTGCCGACACAGAAGAGTGAGAGTGAATGGAGCTACGATTTGAAATTCTATGGTATAGAAAGTCTTATCAAGCGGTTGTTGGTGCTGAAGAATCCTGATGGTGAGAACGAAGCGGTATTCACGCTTACTGCTCCAGCTGCAGAGCATGTGCGGCTCATAGTCGGCTGTATCAATGCTGGTATGAGTTCAACGGAGTGGAAGATGGGTAGTGTCATTGCAACCGAAAACCTGACTGTAGACTACAGCGGAACTTATTGTGACGAAGCTCTGCGCAAGGTTGCCGAAGCTGCCAATACAGAATGGTGGGTGGAGGGGCAGACGGTGAATGTCTGTAAGTGCGAGCATGGCGAGGAACTCACACTGCGTTATCCAGAGAGTATCACGCAGCTTGAACGCGATACGGCTGATGGTGTGAAGTTTTATACACGATTGTTTCCAATGGGTAGCTCGCGCAATATCGACCGTGAGAAATATGGGGCTGTACGTCTTCAGTTGCCGAATGGTCAGAAATATGTGGATATGAATGTAGAGAAGTATGGTGTCTTTCATCATTATGAAGAGGCCGCCTTTGCTGACATCTATCCGCGTCGCATCGGTACGGTGAGCGAAGTGAGGGAATCATCGGTAAAGGACAACGAAGATAAACCTTTCAAAATATACTGGTTCAAAGATAAAGACCTACCTTTCAACCCCAATAAATACGAACTGGCAGGACTGGTAAAGCATGTGGTGTTTCAAAGTGGCGAGCTTAACGGAAGGGATTTTGAAGTGAACTATCATGCCGATAAACAAGAGTTTGAAATCATCACCACATGGCCTTATAATGACGATATGCAGCTGCCGGGTGGACTGCTCATTCCGAAGCCCGGTGATAAGTATATTCTTTGGAATATCCGTATGCCTGACGAATATTACGGATTGGCTGAACAGGAGTTCCTCGCAGCGGTGGAAGCATTCAATGCCAAGCATTGCATAGACACTTCTGTATATAAATGTCCGACGCATCATGTCTGGATAGAACGCAATCGGGTGCAACTCTATATCGGTCGGAGAATACGACTGGAGAGCCAGCAATATTTCCCCGAAACAGGTTTTCGCAGCAGTCGCATCACCCGTATTAGTCGAAGTGTGACGCTACCCAGTCAGATGAATATTGAAATCAGCGATGCCACAAGTACGGGCAGCATGACTCGCATTAATGATGGCATTAACGAGGCAAAGAGTTACGCAATGTCAGCTCTCGGTGCTGTGCCCGACATCATACGGAGCGGGGAATCTACACTACCGACCGACACCAATCTCTTTTCTGCCCGCCGTTCTCAAAAGGAGTTCCTAAGCAAGAAGGAAGAAGACGTGGCGCAGCAGCTCATCACCTTCCTCAAGGGTATCGGATTGGGAGTAAATGGGCAGTTTTCAATCAATGCTGACGGCGTAGCACTACTCTCACGCATACTCATCGGTAACTATATCAAGGACTCGACGGGTGCGGGCATATACGCTGATGAGCAAGGAAACTATCACATTGAGAGTGATTACGTCCACGTGCGTAAGCAGCTGACAGCAGAAGAGATGCAGCTGATGAAGTCGACACATATCAATGGTAAGGTGGTCAACTCTCCTGGCAGCTTCACCATTTCCAAAGTTGAGAAGATAGACGGTGGCTGGAGGTGTTACTTCACCCAGCAGGATGGTGATGGACGGATGGTTAGCAATACCATGGGAATGGACGATTACGCTTATTGTGAGACGTTCAATCTCGTCAACACACAAGGCGCAATGGCGAATCATTACTATCATCGCCGTGTCTTTGGACTTGGTGTTGATTATGTGGACATCTGCGATAACACGAATGCAGAAGACTATGCAAGCGGAAGCGACGAACCGCGCATAGGTGATGAGGTGTCAACATTGGGCAACAAGACTAATCCCGCACGTCAGCACGCTATCATTCAGGCAGCAGCAGGAACAGGCTCACCTTACTATCGTATGTATGTCGGCATCAATTCGTTCTCAATGCCTAAACCTAAAATCCAAATGAGCCCGACTGAAGGGTCTTGGTGGATGGTGACGGACGAACATGGAAACGATATGCCGATGGAGGAGTACATAGCCTCTTTGAAATCACAACTTAACGCTGTACAGGATCAGACGGACAAGCAAATTGTAATATGGTTTGGTGATGCTGTGCCGACAGCCTCAACACAGCCTGCCAGTGAGTGGACGGACGAAGCTACAAAGGAGATGCACCTACATGACATCTATTATAATAGGAGTTATGCAGAGACAGGTGGCGGTCGGGCGTATTCATTCGAAAAGAATCCTGATAACACATACTCTTGGAAAGAAATAACCGACGCTGACGTGTTGAAGTCGCTTGAGGCAGCGAAACGAGCACAGGATACGGCGGACGGCAAGCGCAGGGTGTTCGTCAAGGTGCAGCCAGTACCACCGTATGATAAGGGCGATCAGTGGAGCCAAGCTACGTTCGGCGACAAATATAAGAATGACTTGCTGGTATGTGTGAAATCACGTGGCAAGGACGAGGAGTTCGATATCGACGATTGGGCTTCGGCGCAAGAGTACACCACGAAGAAATTTGAGGCACAGTTGAAAATAGGTGATAAGACGATTGAAGCCTTTGTGCGTGATTTGCGAACCGACATGGAATCTGTGGGACTTCATCTTGATGGCGAGAATAGTACGCTTACTTTGGTTGCGAACAAGACCCGCATACAAGCCGCTGACGGAACGGAATCAGCCGTATTCAATGCTGATGGCACAATCGACGCACGACGTATCATTGCGCAAGGAACAGTGGACAGAATAGAATATGGTATCATTGACGGGCGGGCTAATCTCATAATCAAGGATAAAGAGGGCAACACAATGTTACGATTGAACCGCAATGGCATTGTATTGCCAACGGATATTACAGCATACGCACGAAAGCATGCGTGCCTAATGTCTGTCAAGGATGCGGGTGATGGTGTGTATCTTTCGACTTCGTTCAGCTTCACACTCTATGTGCGCAATACAGGATTTGAAAGTAGCACATTCGGAGACAATATCCGAGTGGAGGTTGATGTCCCCAATCTTGACATTAAGAATATGGTCGTACCAGTAATGGAGGGACAAAGCAAGATGATAGCAGTTGATCAGTCAGCTGAAATTCTATATGTTAAAAGTTACAACCATCAGTATAAACCAGGGACTATGCTGCCCATAACTCCCCAGTTTGAGTATCGTGTGATGTGGCGAGGTAATATCATTGATTACGGACAGGGTGAGATAACAAAATTAAAGGAGGAGGAAGGGGGAGGAGCAGACCCCACCCCTAATACCCACCCCAGCCCTCCCGAAGGGAGGGAGTTTGAATAGTTCTTAGTGGGTATTAAAGGTCAAAGGTAAAAAAATTAATGTATAACAAACGTAACAACAAGCAACACCACTAACCAGTCTCCCCTCCCTTGGGGAGGGGCTGGGGGTGGGTACTTATGAAACATATTACGCTACATATCACCGCGAGCCGAACGAATGACGGACGATTTACACAATCTTCCGTCCGTGGCATTGAGGATGCGACTGGCAAGAACTTTGCGTCAGCACACCCTAAACTCCTTCAAGACATTATCTGTCACGCCCTATCCCTTGCGCACGGTGTCGAGATAGAAGGCAACAACGGTTTTACTTATACATTCCCATTCAAGCTATCATAATTATGGCGATAGAAAAACTTTACTTAGAACATAAACAGACTGGCGGACGCCTGACTGCTGATGAGTTTAACAAGCTGCCTGAAAAGGTAAACGAACTCATCGACGCACAGAACACGGAGGAGGAACGTGTGAAGAAGACGATTGCAAAGAACCGCTCTTCACTCGGTCAGCTATCAAACGTAAACAATGAAGCGGACGACCTCACCTCGGAGACGTGTGTACTCGTATGGAATGGTGACCAGTGGGTGCCGATGAAGTTATCTGAACTGAATATCGGGCAAGGCGGAGGACAGCAGCAAACCATTCTCTATTACTTACGTGCTGTCAATCAGTCGCCATCTACAACACTATCGGCTTCTAAGTCTGCTGGTGAGTGCGCTATTAAGTTTATGTTCGTGTCTCGCACTAAGGATGTCGGACAGAGTGATTTCATCGATACGGGTGAGTGGGGAACGTATGAGATATTCGCTAAGGCAGGCGATGGTACGTTCGTAAGTAAGGCGCGTGGTCGCTGTCAGTCGAATACCATTACCACGGTTGATGTGTTCAAGTTCCTTGAGAGCGGACAAAACAATATCATGATTAAGATTACAGGTGAGGTGACAGGACAGACCTCCCCTGCACTGGTATATTCAATTACGCTGTCTGCGCTCTTCCTTTCTATCTCCGAGTTTAATTGGTGGAAAGCCTATCAAGGTGACATCGTGCTGCCGTGTTATATTAGTGGTAACATCAGTAAGACGCTGCACGTGAAAATTACAGGTGAAGGCTACGAGCAGACGTATGAGCGTCAGTTCGGAACAGCTACCTATACGTCATCGCCCGTCGCTTACACCGTGCCATTCACGAACAAGACAGGCATCTTCCATCTTTCTGCGTGGTTGTCGAATGAAGATAACACAGTGCAGACTACGCCAGTTGGTTACGACTTCATGGCGGTGGCTAATAACGAAGCTGTGAAGATGGTTGTCGTAAACAACAAGGCAGAGAAGCTGCTGAACTGGTATGAGAACAAAGTGCTGGAATACGCTGTCTATGATGGTAAGGCCGTGACAACACCGCTGTCTATCCTCATGAAGAAGGATAACGAGGTGTTGCAAGAGAATGTATCAGAGAACACGCTGACGCAAACCAAGATGCAATACACCTTATCTCTTGAGGTCGAGACAATCGATAACTCTGATTTCACAGCATTAATCGGGTTTAGAACTCACCCAACAGACGAGGTGCGTTTACGTGACGCTATTCCTTTCCCTGTGGATAACTCACAAGGTTACTCTGCTACGGCTGGAGCGGTGTTCTACTTCAACGCTAAGAACCGCAATAACACCGATACCGACCGCAATATCCTCCGTAATCTCATCAACTCAGAACATATCGGTGCAGAGTGGCAGAGCGTAGCATTCTCCCGTGACGGTTGGGTGACAGATGAAGAGGGAGCACGCACATTGCGCTTGCTCGCTGGTTCAAGGCTGACTATCGATTACAAGCCGTTCGCAAAGGAGGCAGCACAATCGGGCAAGACGATTGAAATAGACTATCAGATTAACAACACGTCTGATTACGATGCAGAGTGTATCTCTATCGCTATGCCTTATCAGAAGGGTTATATCGGTCTTAAAGTGAAGCCATCTTCTATCATGTTCGCAACCCGAAGCGAGCGTAATAGTGACGTTCAAGCGATGAGTACTGATGATGGTGTGCGCATTCGCTTGGCATTGGTTATCTCTCCTAAGAAGTACACCTACGTTTTGAATGGCAATACGTACTACTTGAATCTTGTCTATCTCTACATTGACGGTGTCGAAGCTCGCAAGTTCGCTTACCTGCTTACTGATTCTATGCAGATAGGTACAGGAGGCGGTATTATCATTGGGTCGGATAAGGCTGACGTTGATTTGTACTCTATTCGTGTGTATGACAGTGCAATGGATGCTGCTAACGTGCATCAAGACTATATCAACGCACTTGCTACTGTTGGAGAGAAGAGTGCCGAGAAATTAGATAACGACATATACGATACACTCGGTACCACAGTCGACTTCGATAAGGTGCGTGGAAAGGTAAATGTATTCACGTTTGACAAGCCCCTGCCAGCTTATGAATACGGTAAGTCATATCGTCCAAAGGGTACGCTTGAGATATATCCTAAGGATGGCAATACGAATCTTAACCGCTTGACAATTACGAATCTCCAACTGCAAGGGCAGGGTACATCCTCTATGCTCTATTATCTATGGAACTGGAAAGCGAAAGTAGCAAAGGATACGACCATCGTATATGAGGACGGACAAACAGCACAGAAGAAATTTGAGCTCTTCAAGAACTTGCCGAAGATTTCCAAGCTGACAGCAAAGAAAAATATCGCTTCTTCTATGCAATATCATAAGATGGGTTCTGTAAACTCCTTTACCGACCTATGGAAGGCTGTTGGCTTAACCAATGAAGGTGTCGAGCAGAATAGCGAAGCACGAGTATCAATCTATCAAGAGACATTCGTAGGCTTTGAGAAGCAGACGGCAGAAGACGGAACTGTGACCTACAAGTTTGTCGGTCTGTTCACAGTTGGACCAGACAAGGGAGATGCAGCCACATTCGGATATGATAAGGACCTTTTCCCCGACCTCCTGTCTATTGAAGGCTCTGATAACTCGCCACGCTTGACACTCTTCCAAGTGCCTTGGGACAAGCGAAGAATACGTTACAACTCAGAGGAGGAAGCGTACCAGTATCAAGTATCAGAGACCTCTTGGGAGAATTGCTGGGACTTGGATTACGCTGACCTCCCTGCGGATGATAAGGCAACAGCAGACAATGAGACCCGTCAGCGTGCAGAGCAGCTCATTGAATCGTATATCCCTGCATACAACCTCGTATATCAGTGCAACACGTTTATCGAGCCTTTCAATGGAACGCTGGACGAACTGAATGCTGACCCGCACTCAACGCATATAGAGTATTGGATAGCAAAGGCTGGTGACCCGAACCAATACAACCTATACTATTACGATAGCTTGTATAAGAAGTTCTGCCCCTCGACGCTTGATAGCGGTGTGTCGGTTGTAAATCTCCGTCAGCAGTTAGTAGGCAATAAGTACGGATTGACCGAGGAAACATTCACTTCGGTTAGTGATGCAGCCCACCTCAATGAGTTATTCAAGTCAGCACGTATTCAGAAGTTCCGTGCCGAGCAGTCGCAGTACTGGGACATCAGCGACTTACTTTATCATCAGTTATACGTTGAAGCGGTGGCAGCGACCGATAACTGCGCAAAGAATACTTATCCTTATTGTTTTAACGCAGAATAGATATGGCAAAGAGTAAATGGAAGTTCCGACAGGATGACCTTGATACTATCCTGACAGTAATCAACCAAGGTTTAATGAAGAAGCCTTACTGGGTAGAGTACCACGATACATACGATGATGGTACGCCAGTATGGAACGGCGAAAAGTCTGTGTTGTGGAACCTCATGGAACAGGCATACCCGGAAGAGCGTGCGCAGATGATGCGAAGAATGCTTGCGAAGATGGAGGAGTTAGGAGGCTTACAAAAGGGCTCGCACCAGCAGAAGCTCTTTGCATTCTTCCAGAAGTATTACTTCTCCGTGATTGGCAACTACTCATCTATGCTCTATAACGAGGATGGTAAGTTCTACGAAAAAATGAAACTTGCTATGCTGCAAGGTACATATACGAACGATACCGACCCACTGGGTCAGTCGCTTGGTGATGGGAAGTCACCTGAAGTAGCGTGGGTGAAGAAACGCATCCAATACCTTATGTCTAAGTATTCCTTTGGTGACTACGACGCAAAGACAGCTGAAGGTGCGATTACTGTTCGTACCTCTGCACAGGCGGACGCAACGACAAACTCAATCGTTCTGCGCCTGACACCTGCAATGAAGTTATATCCTACAATCGCATACGGTACCACGATTATGCGTGGCAACCGCACAGATGCAGGTAAGGCTTGTGAGATAGTCGTAGATATTAACGGCACCAGCGACCAGCAGCTCTCTGTTAAGTCAGCCGACTACCTGCTCGATATTGGCGATTGGTCATCATACGTCATCAATGGTGCACTCTCAATCATTGGCAAGCGACTCAAGCGTCTGAAACTTGGAGATGAGAACGAACAGAACGTGAAGATACTTATATCTTCGCTTACGCTTGGTAACACCACCTCGTTAGAAGATATTGATGTTCAGAATATATCTACACTGGGCGGTGCACTTGATATGCGCAGTAACTTCCGTCTGCGCCGTTTCCTCGGCGGTGGCTCATCCCTCACAGAGGCACACTTCGCCGATGGTGGTGCACTTGAGGAGGTCGATTACCCAGCATCCACGTCCTATATCGAACTCAAGAACCTCGACCGCCTCACGAACGAGCACTGCAACACCGAAGCCTGCGCACCGAACGTGATGAGCTACTTTGTCAGCGGTTGCGACAATCTCCAGCCTGTCAAGCAACTCATCGACATCATGGATGCGCAAGTCGGGCAGTCGCCTCACTCCCTCCGCTATGTTCGCTGTGTCGGCTTCAATGAGACCTTCACCAACGGGCGCACCTTTGACAAACTCTCCCAACTCGTAGACGGCACTTATCAAGGTATAGACGCAGAAGGTCAGTATGGCAATGACCCATACCCAGTGCTTGACGGTACAATCAACCTCACCACAGGAGCGTATCGTGATACCTACGATGCGCTGATGACGCACTATCCAAAACTCAAGCTCAACATCGCCAAGTGGTGGATTCGATTCGAGGACCCAGAGGTGAAGCGCATCTGCATCGAGAATTGGGATAAGGACGGTGACGGCGAACTCTCTATGGAGGAAGCCGCTGCCATTAGTTCCATCGGGACTGAATTTGCAAACAATAGTAATATCACCAATCTAAATGATTTCCAATACTTCCATAATGTGAGACGATTAAAGGAAGCCTTTGCTAATTGTACAAGCTTGCTTGAAGTTAGATTTTGGGAGGGGCTTGAGGAACTTGGTGATAACTGCATAGGGTATTGCCCATCTGTTAGAATCCTTGATTTGCCTTCTACTATCAAGCACTTAGGACAGCAGTTCTTACGTTATCCGATGGATAAGAACAAAGGTATTGTGATATGCAGAGCGAAGACACCACCTGGTATCAGGTCGTATAACATACGCATTCATGCGCTCACCCTGTATGTTCCTGATGATTCTTTAGAATTATATAGAGCAGATAACAACATGACAAGATTTATTTCTACAAACATACGTCCCCTAAGTGAGTATCACTCTTGATACTCACTTAAAGGGTGAATTAATTTTGCTAACCAGAATCTACTATACTCTTGCTTGTATAGCCCCAAACTTGAATCTGGAACATATATGTACTTTAATCTCTCGTTAAGACTATGAATAGAACCATTTTCTATTTTAGGAGGAGTTTCTGGCAAAAGAATAATGGTTGTAAGATTCTTGTTTCTAATTATAGATTCGCTCGTGACTTCTCTTACATTAGCTGGAATTGTAATCTCTTTTAATCCAGTATTGAAAAAAGCCTGATAAGATAACTTTACAAGAGAAGATGGGAGTTCTATCGTTTCTAAACTTGTACAATTTGAAAAGGAAATATAATATGGAAGTACATCTCCTAACACTTTAAATCCTGTAAATAGTTTGAAGCCTCTGAAACTCTTTATCTTTTTATTGTTTGCAAATTCAGTCCCGATGGGATTAAAACACTATTTGAGCACCGTTTTTATCCCATCGGGACTAAATTTTACAACAATAATAAGATTGTAAGTTTGAAAGCCTTACGTCATTTCAAAATAGAGTCTTTAAACTCTGATATTTTTAGAAAAATACCTAATCTAAAAGAGGTGTGGATTCCTGCCACAGTTAAATCTTATGGGTATCGAACTTTCCTTGAAAGTGAAAACATTAAAATAGTGGTAATTTGTAGTGAGATGCCATTCACAGACAGAAGTTTTTTCAATGTAAACACTTATGGTCATATACCCTCGGATTTAAAGGTATATGTACCAGATATTGCGTTGTCAAGATACAAGGAAGCGTGGAAAGATTTTCCTTATCTGTCTCGGCTTCATCCTCTCAGTGAGTATCAAGGATGATATTCACTGAGGGGTTTAATGAGTTGCGCCCTGTGTGACAAGGCGGGAATAGCTCTATAAGTTTCGAGAGCTTCGTCTGGAACATACATTACGATTTTTGCTCTTGTATATCTGTTTAATAGGATGTCATTGTAAAATAAAGGTGGATCCTGTGCTTTGAAGATGATATTGCAATCAAAAGCATTCATTTCAAGTATAGAACCTCCAACTCTTTTACAAGATGAAGGTATAACTAACTCTTTCAATCTATTTCCAGAAAGACCATACTGTCTTATTTCACGTATACTATTCGGAAGGATAATCTTAGTAAGCTTACAATCTGATAGAAGATTAACATCTATAATGTTAATACCAGTAAAGAACCTGAACTCTTGGAAGGCATTTGAAGACCTTTTTCTTAATTGTGGAATAATAGTCCCGATGGAACCTTTACCTAAAAGCTCTTCGAATCTCTTTGTTAATAGTTGTGTCTTTCACAGCTGAATACACCTGCGTTGTCTTGATACTCTGATGCCCTAATATGTGTTGTATAATAGGTAAGCTCACGCCCTTACTCAATAGCACGGTAGCGCACGTATGCCTGGCGCAATGAAAAGTAATGTGCCTATGTATATTGAATCGTTTGAGCACACGCTTCAATACCAGGTTACAACGTGCGTTACAAGGTAGTTGAAAGAGTTTACCTGTAGTTGTCTTGTTCTCTTGTACCATTACAGCAGCCTTACCTCCAAACATCTTAGATATAGGTATCCTTACCTCGTGATCTGTCTTCTGCATTCGCATTACCACCCACTTATTCCTATAGATATTCTTAACATGCTGCTTAGTTACTTGCACGATATCCGAAAATCGAAGACCTGAATAGACGCTAAATAGAAAACCTTTAATCACCTTCTTCTCCTCGTCAGTCATATCTTCCTTTGTTTCTTTCTCTTCAATCCGCCTCAGTTCTCTCTCTGTCAGAGATTGCTTCTGTACATTCTCCGTCTTGATGTGATATTTACGAAAAGGATAGACTGTCATCAGCTCCTCGTCGATAGCGAGATTAACGAATCGACGAAAAATTTTCATAAACTTAGCAATGGTATTAATCGCATATCCAGCACCTTTCAGGAAATTCTCAAAATCGCAAATGCACTTGTAATCAATCTGAGTAAAGGTAATATCTTTCTTAAATCGCCTCAGTACCGCCAGCGCAGCCTTGTGATTTGCTATCGTCCCAGCTGTATACGTCTCCTTATCAATTTCACCTTCCATCCAGCCGAGGAAAGAACGATCCTCCTTGTATGCAATCAGAGTAGGGTTGTCTATCAATTTGTTGACGTTACCAATATGCTTGATAACGTATTGCCCATCTACTTGTATCTGAATTAGCGCATTATGCCCTTTTAGCTGTGCTGTTAAGTTTTGAATAAGCTCTTTGAGATTCATTTCTTTGAATTTTGAGGACAACCTGCCCAAAATTCAGTACCTTTGTTGTCTATTAGCAGGCTGTAGGTAAAAATAAAAAAGCCCCCAGCCTGTTAAAAAATCGTCTCACTTATTATTTAACCAAAACGCCGCAAGGGCGAGACCGGGGGCTGTATGCCTTCCGACCGTCCTTGCGGTTCGTTTTTGGTTGCGCTATGCGCTATAATAAGTGAGACATTGCAAAGATACTAAAATTTAGGATAATGAAGATAATAGAAGTATTGAAATTTAATCGAGAGTTAATAAAAAGGCTCAAAACGGCTGGTATACGCTTGGAAGATGAAGCGTATGTAGACTTATATACTGATTATATGGCATTGATAGAACGTGGCGAGAAAGTATCATATATCGTAGCACATCTATCAGATAAGTATGCCGTAAGCGAACGCAAAGTGTATGATTTGATTAGACGCTTCCAAAGTGACTGCAAAACGCTTGCAGTATGACTTGTTCTCGCTTTTCTCTTGGCTCAATAAATATTGCGACCTTTGCCGTACAAAATAAGTGAGACAATGAGAAAACAATATTTATCAGCACCGCTTCCATTTCAGGGACAGAAGCGGATGTTTGCTAAGGAGTATATTAAGGTGCTCCAGCAGTTCCCTGACAATACAACCTTCGTAGACTTATTCGGTGGTAGTGGTTTGCTTTCACACATCGCCAAGTGCCAAAAACCCAATGCCACCGTAGTATATAATGACTTCGATGGTTATCAATACCGCTTGGAGCATATTCCACAGACCAACGAACTCCTTACAAGATTAAGAGGCGTTGTTAGTGTTCCGCGACATAAACCGATACTGGGAAAGGAACGTGAGCAAGTTCTAACACTGATACGTGAGCATGAATGTTTATACGGATACGTAGACTACATAACGTTGTCCTCTTCCTTACTTTTCTCAATGAAGTATGCAACAAGCTATGAAGAATTAGAGAAAGATACCTTGTACAATAACATCAAGGCAACGAATTATCCTCTATGCCGTGACTACCTCGACGGACTAACCATCACGTCATGCGACTACAAAGAGGTTTTCAATAGCTACAAGGATACTCCAAACGTCGTCTTCCTTGTAGACCCTCCGTATCTCAGCACAGACAGTTCGACATACAAGATGTATTGGAAGCTATCTGATTACCTCGATGTGCTTACTATCCTCGCTGGTCACCGTTTTATTTACTTCACCTCGAACAAATCCTCCATCGTAGAACTTTGTGAATGGATAGGCAAAAACAAACTCATCGGCAACCCCTTCCAGAATTGTCACCGCCGAGACTTCAATGCCCACATGAATTATAACTCCTCCTATACAGACATCATGCTCTATACGAACGCCGTTTAAACACCATTCAAACGATGAATAAATACCACGAAATATTAGATAAAATACTGCAAGATGGTCGTATGCAGCATAACAAAAAGGGAGAAATTAAGTATCTTCTAAATGAACGGCTGACACTAACTCCTTCAGACCTACTTGATATATTTGAGACACATGGTATCGCACGCAAGAAACTACGTAATGAACTGCAACTCTTCATGCAGGGTGAACGTCAGGTAGAGAAGTATCGTGAAGTCGGTATTGCTTGGTGGGATTATTGCGGTTCAATTCTTGTCAATAGTTATCCTACATATTTAGAGAAGTTACCTCCATTGATAGAGAAGATAAACCATGAGAAACGTAATAGTAAAAATTATGTATTATTCCTTGGCGAAACAAATGCAGAGAGCAATCAAGCTCCATGCCTAAGTCTTGTGCAGTTCCAGATAGAGGAAGGGGAACTCGTTGTATCTGCTTATCAACGCAGCTCTGATGCTAACTTAGGTCTTCCTGCAGACATCTATCATCTCTATTTGATATCTCGACAAATCGATCTTCCGTTGAGGTCTATAACACTTAATCTTGCCAATGTACATATATATCAAAGTAACATAGAACATACAAAGGAATTGCTTGCAGGGAACGATGATATTAGATTTGAACTCAATGTATAGCGAAAAAGTCAGACTGGGAAATCCAATGTCTGACTTTTCTTCTGTGCGTGCATTCACTCTTATCACATTTCGTTTTACACAGAAAATTCGCATTTCGTTTTATGACTGCATCACATTTCGTTTTGCGGGATTTAAATCGGACGTATCTATCCACACCATTGGGTTATCGTAATCAAGGATACCACGGTATTTTATCTGTGGCGCACTCTCTACTTGCCCCCCATAGAACCAATTGGACGAGAAGCGCATAATCTCTTCATTCATCCTATATTGCACCTTCAACAACGTTACAACCTCTGGTTTGTTCTCTACGACACGCTCCATTAATGTCTTTCCCAGTCCTGCATGCAAGGCAGCTAAGCTCTTCACCGTTGGTGGTAATTGGCAATGATCACCTGCAAAGATAACTCTTGATGCCCTACGAATGGGTATCCAGCATGCCGCCTCAAGTGCTTGTGCAGCCTCATCTATAAATAAGGTAGTGAACTTCTGACCCTCCATTACCCTACTATTTGCCCCTACTAAGGTCGAAGCAATCACCCTCGCCTCACCAAAGAGTTCGCTATTAATCCTAATTTCAAGCTCTGTGGCACGACTTTTCAGGCGTTCCATCTTCTGATGATAATTCTCTGAACTCCGCTTACGATGGTTTCTTAACTCCCGAATAGCCTTACGGATAGACCATAATTGAGGGTAGTCTGCATGCGCCTCAAACTTCCTTTCGTAGGTAAAACCAAGCATTTTATCATTCACACGAGTAGGATTACCTATGCGAAGGACGTTGATTCCACGATCAACTAACTTCTCCGATATCCAATCGACAGCCATGTTACTCTGCGCACAAACCAACACTTGACTCTCACGCATGAGTGTTTCATTGATTGCTTCGACCATTGTTGTGGTCTTACCAGTGCCTGGAGGACCATGCACAATGGCTACATCTTTTGCCCACAACACTTCATTAACGGCCTTTTCCTGCGTTGGATTCAACCACGGGAGACGGATAGGAGCAAAAGAAAACTTACCCACTTTTTGTCGAGAATAGAACAAGTCACGCAAGTAAGCAAGCCTATTTCCCTTAGCTTTCATCGCTCTTTCTAAGGCATCAAACATCATTTGATAACTCGTCTCATCAAATCCTAGCTGACAACCAACCTGCTGCTGTGCTGATTGGAGTTCGAGTAAAGGAGCCGATTCGGGCACTGCAACAACCATTCTATCGCCATCCACATAAGAAACAGAGCCTGTAAAACGGAAATATTCCAGCTTATTTGCGTTCGTACCAACGCCCACTTCTTTTGCAAGAAACTTGAAGAACAAGACAGGGCGACCGCTTTCAAAGTTATGTTCAATATCTCCGTCTTGCGTTCGAAACACCTCAATACATAATTGGTTGAGCCCATTATAAAAGCGTTTACCCACTCTTAACGGGAACCAAGCATCTCCTCTTTTCACCTTCCTATGCATACCTGTCGCCTCAGTTTGCTTCCTGAAGGCTTCCTTCTCTGCGTAGTATTCCATCTGAAGTAGCATCTTTTGCCGTTGTAGTGCTTGTATCGGAGATTCCTGTGTCATCGATTGTCTATTATGTTAAAAACATGTTTCTGCTCGTTACAAGACGAACATTACAAAGATACACATAATATTCAAATAAGGCAAAATAGTGTCATTAAAAGCCTCCCCAAGCCCCTCCAAAGGAGGGGATGTGACTAACGGGAGACTATTAGAAGAGGTTGGGTTGGTGTGTAACGAGGCTATGATTCGGTACAAAGAAACGATAAAGAAAAAACAAGGAAACGCCCTCTTGAAACCCCTCCCAGCCTCCCCCAAGGGGAGGAGTACCTAACGGAAGCTAACTTGGAGAGGCAGGGTTGATGTATAACGAGGCTATAATTCGATACACAGAAACGATGAAGACAAAACAAGGAAACGCCCTTCTCCATTTGAAGAGGGCGTTTCCTCGCAATGAAGAGAGCCTCTCTTTGGCATGAAGAGACGCCCTCTTTGGATGGAAAAGATACAAACTTGTAGGGACAGACGCCCTCGTCTGTCCGAAACATTCTACTTGTATAGCGGACAGACGAGGGCGTCTGTCCCTACTTCAAGGCATTATCTCGGGTTGAAAATACCTATACTAACCAACTATCATTAGGCACCCCTCCCCTTAGGGGAGGCTGGGTGGGGGTTTCCAACGAGGGCGTCTGTCCCTACTTCGAGGCATTATCTCGGGTTGAAAATACCTATACTAACCAACTATCATTAGGTGCCCCTCCCCTTAGGGGAGGCTGGATGGGGTTTCCAATGAGGGCGTCTGTCCCTACTTCGAGGCATTATCTCGGGTTGGAAATATCTATCCTAACCAACTATCATTAGGCACCCCTCCCCTTAGGGGAGGCTGGGTGGGGTTTCCAACGAGGGCGTCTGTCCCTACTTTGTGGTGCTCTATCCCACAGAACGAATAACCTGTCTACTTGTTAACCAGTCCACTCGTCAACTCTCCCTAATATGAATTTTGAATTAAAGCAAAGCCTCTTTTATAGTTTTTTGTATGACCTTTTGCGTTGCTTCTATCAATTAATTACTACTTTTGCGATTAGATAGAAATTCGCAATTAAATACTTTTAAGCTTATGAAAAAGACTAATATGCAACAAAAGCAGAGCCTTCCATCAGAGTGTACAACCATCATTATCGGACAGGAACAGACTGTAGACGGATCAATGATAGTAGCTCGTTCAGAGGATTGGGACGCTATGGTAGCTAAGAACTATGAGATCTTTAAAGATACAGAAAACGGCTCTCAAGAGTTCGTGGCACTTGATAGTCCGTTCCGTTGTGAGCTTCCTTCTAAGGCATTAGGCTATCACGCACTCTCACCTCACCATCTCCACCACCATTGGGGAAGTGCTGGTTTCAACACAGCAGGTGTTGGTATGAGTGCAACTGAGAGTATCTTCAGTAGCGATGAGGCGTTAAAATACGATCCATTGGTAAAGAATGGCGTTGCAGAAAACTCTGTTTTCAATATCACCTTACCATATATTCATACTGCAAAAGAGGGTGTTGAACGTTTGGGAATGCTTGTTGAAAAGTACGGAATAGCCGAAGGTTTCGGTATAGGTTTCGTCGATAAGGATGAGATCTGGTACTTTGAAACAGCTTGTGGACACCGTTGGTTAGCCTGTCGCATGCCACGTGATCAGTACTTCGTTACAGGTAATCAGAGTCGTTTCCGCAAGTATGATCCAAACGACAAGGACAACTATTTTGCATCAGCCGACCTCATAGAGTTTGCCGAGAAACATGGTCTCTACGATCCAGCTAAGGGCGAGTTCGACTTCCATGAGGCTTATGCTCGTGATGTAGAGTTGGATACCACTTATAATTACCCACGTGTATGGGGCTTGCAACAGTTCTTCTCTCCAGAGATAAAGAACGATGTTACGAAGAACACCTTCCCGGTCTTTGCGAAGCCAGCACATAAGATTTCACTAACTGAACTACGCTCTGCTTTCCGCTTCCACTACGATAATACAGAGCATGACCCATATCTCCACAGTAATCCAAAGGAGGTTTATCGCCCTGTATCTATCTTCCGTACGACTCAAACTCACCTCTTGCAGGTACGTCCAGAGCTGCCTCAAGCCATCGGATGTATCAACTATGTCGCAATGGGAATGGCTGATCTTGGAGTCTTCCTTCCACTCTATCAGGGTGTGACGTCATACCCAGAAGCCTATACAAAGGGCACCAATGAGTCAAGTGCAGACTCTGCTTATTGGAAGTTCCGCAAGGTAATGGCACTGGGAATGACCAACTATAACAAGTATGCACCAGTCATCAAAGAGGCTTACGCAGCCTTTGAAGCAGAGACAGACCAGCGTCAACGCGAAATGGAAGAGGAGTATCTTCGTATCTATAAGACACAACCTTTCCATGCACAGGATATGTTGCAAGCCTTCTCTGATAAGGTTCTCAACGATGCTTTAGCACTATCCGATCAATTACAAGAGAAGCTCTTTACGCTGCTTACTCAGGACATCCAACAGGAGTATCTCTTCCATGGTGCATAAGAGAAAAAGCCACTTTTGTGCTTAGGAAATAAATAAAAGAACTATTTACAAAGGTATATAAGTTTTTTTTCCTACCTTTGCAGCTATAAAGAAGATGCCCTCTTATAGGACAACCATTCTATAAGAGGCATCTCTATTAATGGTTTGCTCTGATAGTTCAATGGATAGAACGGAGGTTTCCTAAACCTTTGATCCGGGTTCGATTCCCGGTCGGAGTACTCTTAAAGACTAACCTAAACTATTATGATTGGCGCTATTATTGGAGATATAGTAGGCTCTCGCTTCGAATTCGGAGCGGCTCCAAAAGAAGGATTCGACCTATTCACAGAAGATTGCTCATATACAGATGACACCATTTGTACTATCGCTATTGCCGATGCTGTACTAAATGGTCGTGATTATCAAGATAGTTTACTCGATTGGTGCAAACGCTATCCTGACCCTATGGGAGGCTATGGTACTTGGTTTGACAAGTGGTTACATGCCGAACACCCACAGCCTATGAACTCCTATGGAAACGGTTCGGCAATGCGTGTCAGTTCGATAGGCTGGCTCTTTGATGAATGGGAAGATGTGATTGAAGAAGCGGCTAAGAGTGCACGAGTTAGTCACAATCATCCAGAAGGAATAAAGGGTGCGCAATGTGTTGCCGAGGCTATTTGTTGGTTGCGCCTAATGCGTTTCTCCAAGGCAGATGTTGAGAAGAAAGTACACAAGTTCTATGGTTATGAGCTGCCATCCATGCGTAACATCCTCAAGATTGGGGCTGAAGGTCACTTTGATGCAACCTGTCAGGAAACAGTTCCCATGGCGTTACGTTGCTTCATGAATGCCAATAATTTTGAAGAGACGATACGCTTAGCTGTTATGTGCGGAGGCGATACTGATACTAAAGCATGTATAGCTGGTTCTATTGCAGAAGCCTACTATCAGGTGCCAGAATGGATGATTGAAAAGGCTATAGACTATCTTCCAGGTGACATGCTAGACGTATTGGGGCAGTTTTACGAGCGTGTTAAGAACCTTTGCCAACCTTGGAAAGCAACTCAGTAAACTGTGGTTGATACTGCTTCCCGGTCTCTTCTCCAATGCGAATCATATCCTTTATAGCTTTAGCATTGAAGTCTTTTACACCATAAGAGCCTAGGTTGGGATTGATGTAGATGTCGGCTTGGGTACGATTAACATTATATTTCTTTATATCAGGGCGTTCCGCCAACCAATCCAGCACGCCACCCATTCCCTTCAAAAAGGCTAATGGCGAATGATAATCATCGGGTTTATTCTGTTGGAGATCAATGGCAATAACGATGTCGGCACCCATCTTGCGCACAACATCTACTGGAAGATTATTGATCATACCGCCATCAACAAGCGTCATCGTATCTAATAGAATCGGTTTGAACACTCCGGGAATAGCCATACTAGCCCGCATATTACGGGCCAAAGAACCTGTATCGAGCACTATCTCTTGCTGTTTCCGAATATCGAAAGCCACACAAGCAAAGGGAATTGCCTTTTGCTGTAATCCACGTTGCACGGGGGAATGAGCGACAAGGGTATCTAAGAAATTATAGATATGGTCACCATGCAATAGTCCGAAAGCCTCATTTGTACCTGTTCCTGCCTTTCGACGAACGGGAAAACCGAACAGATAGTACACACCATCCTCTTCTTTGAACACCTTTCCCATAAGAGTTGTATCGCGATCAGCCATCAATGAAAGCCAATCTTGCGAACGGAAAAGGGTGTCAATATCATTCGCTCGATAGCCTTCAGCATAGAGTCCGCCAATAATTGAGCCTATGCTTGTCCCAGCAATATAGTCGATAGGAATGCCCACACGCTCTATCTCTTTCAATACTCCTACTGCCGCAGCTCCTTTCGCACCGCCTCCTCCGAGTACAAGTCCTATCTTTGGACGACTTACGGGAGCTTTTGCTGTCTGTTGGGCAATGCTGTTCAGTCCACAGCATATTATCATTAGAAATACAAAAAATACCTTCTTCATAAGGGCAAAAGTAATGTTTTTCTAAAAGAATAGCGTGTTTTACGAGTTTATTCTTCATTTTATTAGTTCTAATTAAAACCTATCAACAGCCCCAATTACCAATAACTCGTTTCCTCTTAACCCCATTCATTTGTCTACTTCCCCATCAACTTGTCTACTTGTAACCCCGTTTACTTGTCAACTTTTCCTTACCTTTGCAGCATGAAGTTCCACCCGTTAGTTATAGATACGCCTCTCCCTGCCTGCTTCAATAATCCTTTTGATTATGAACCAGACGCACTCTGTCGTGCTGCTGCTGCTCAATTACAGGCTACATTGCCCCCGACACCTATTGAGGGAAAGATGTATGGCGTATTAGTTGTTGAATATAAAGGACAGATAGGATACCTACAAGCCTATTCAGGACAGATGGAGAAAGGTGGAGAAGACTATGTTCCCGCAGTATTCGACTATCTGCAACCGAGAGAATACTTCAAAGTCCATGAAGAAGAAATAACTCTTCTCAACAAGAGAATAGCGCAGTTGAAAGCCTCAACAGCCTATAAGGAGACAAAAGAGAAGCTCTATCAACTTCAGAAAGAGGCGACAGAAGCTATTGAACAAGCACGCAAGACAATGCAAGAAGCTAAACGATTGCGTGAGAAAAGACGTAATGAGAACGCTGTAATAACCGATGTAGAACAAGCTGAAATGATAAGAGAAAGTCAGTTTCTAAAGGCTGAATTGCATCGAACAAAGGTGTTATATACGGAAAAACTCACGGCTGCCAAGGAGGGACTGGCTCACTATCAAGAGAAGATAACAGCGTGGAAAAGGGAGCGGAAGATGAAGTCGGACCACCTACAACAGTGGCTATTCTCACAGTTCAATCTACTCAATGCTTGCGGAGAGACGAAGAACTTACTCACAATCTTCCGTGAGTATTATCTAAAGAATAGTCCAGCACGTACACAAGTTGCCCATCTGTCACTAGCCACCGAGAGCCTCGCTCCATCGTTACTTCCGCCTGCTGGCGCAGGAGAATGTTGTGAACCAAAACTCTTGCAATATGCCTTTCTGCACGGATATAAGCCTATCTCAATGGCTATGTTTTGGTGGGGAGCATCACCAAAGACGGAGATTCGACAGCATGGAAACTATTACCCAGCCTGCAACGGGAAGTGTAAACCTATATTAGAATGGATGTTGAAGGGTTTACAAACGCCTTTGTTTGAAGAGAAGATAGTGCCGAGTAATAAGAAAGAAGCTGAACGGATAAAGTTAGAAACCCTTTACGAGGATGATTATTTGGCTGTTGTCGTAAAGCCATCAGGCTTGCTTTCAGTTCCAGGGAAAGGCGATCAACCTTCTGTTTATAGTCTATTAAAGACACGTTGGAGCGGTAAGAGCAATGTTTACATGGTGCATCGATTGGACATGGCAACGAGTGGTTTACTTGTTGTGGCACGGTCGTTAGAGATTTATAAGGCTTTGCAGGCGCAGTTTATACAGCGTTCTGTGAAGAAGACATACGTTGCTTTGCTCCCAATAGCTTTTCTCAATAAATCTTTCCCAACATCAGGTAGAATAGAATTACCCCTTTCCCCCGATATTAATGACCATCCACGGCAATGCGTCGACTATCTACATGGAAAACAAGCAATCACTGATTACCATGTGATTGGCGAAACCTTATATGGAAAAGAGAATCTACCAGCTGTAAAGATAGAACTTCATCCACTAACAGGACGCACCCATCAATTACGCATCCATTGTGCTCATCCCGATGGATTAGATACACCCATCATTGGTGATAGGCTCTACGGACAACGTGCGGAACGCCTTTGGCTACACGCTGAGCACTTAGAGTTTACTCATCCCGTTACTCAAGAAAGAATGACATTCAATGCTCCTTTATAAGAATAAGACAAAAGATGAATTAAAGTGTGACGTAATTATTTAACGTATTTTTAGCTTTTAACGAGGCAAGATATTATGACTCTCTGCTTTTAATAAGCGACATGAGATGATAAATCTTTAGTTTTAAACCGATAAATAATTACAAACATGGAAATGAAAATGAATTTCAAAACAATGATGATGGCAGTATGCTGCCTTGGTGCTACAATGTTCGCTTCTTGCGACAAAGACGACAACAAAGATTCTCACCTGAAGTTTAGTGCCGCTAAAGTTGAGCTTGCACCGGGTGCTACTACCAATGTAACCATTGGCAACGGAGCCCAACCTTTTACAGCAAAGTCAACTGATGATAAGACAGCTACGGTCAAAATCAACAAGAACATTATGACCATTACTGGTGTAAAAGAGGGTAAGGCTTCTATCATCGTTACGGACAAGAACAAGATGACAGGTACTGTTGCAGTAAACGTGGTAAAACCTCTTTCTTTTGACAAGCCACAGGTGACCATCTCTGCCGGTAAAGAGGAAGTGGTTAACATCAAGTCTGGAAAGGCTCCTTATACAGTACAGGTAAAGGATACAAAGATTGCTACAGCCACTGTAAAAGATGCTAAGATTACCATCAAAGGAGTAAAGGCTGGAACAACAACTATCAGTATCGTTGACAAGGATAAGCAAGCAGGAATGATCACTGTTACCGTAAGGTAAACCGAATCTTCTAAATTATAGCAGGACAGGGAAGCAGTTTTACTCACCTTCCCTGTACCTTACAAAGCTAAAGCTTTTCATAAATATTCATACTTTGGTAATATAAATAAGATGGAGGAATCATTATGAGACACATTTTAAGTTATCTTCTCGTTTTAGGAGCAGTGCTAGGTTCGTTGTCTTTGCAATCGTGCGAAAACGATGATAATTACGACTATTCCGTCAATTACCCAAATGCACTTGTCACAATCAAGACCAATAGCTCCACAGGACAGGTGTATCTCCAGTTGGATGATGAAACTACAGTTCTTCCAACAAACATGAAGACTTCGCCTTATGGAAACAAGGAATTGCGCGCACTAACAAATCTGAAGATTCAAGATGGACAGGGTGGGCACTATTCAAAAAGTGCGTATGTGAATTGGATAGACACCATATTAACAAAGAACATGGTGCGTAGCATGGGGGCTAAGGATGACGAAGTATATGGAAAGGATCCCCTGGAAATAGTCAAGAACTGGACTACATCTGTAGAAGATGGTTACCTCACATTACGTTTCCGCACATATTTCGGCAATGGAACAAAGCATGTCGTAAATCTTGTTAAAGGTGCTCAACCTTATGAGGTGATACTCCACCATAACGCCATGGGCGACACGAAAGGATATGTTCGTGATGGACTTGTAGCGTTCCGCCTTAGTGATCTCCCCGACACACAAGGGAAGACTGTTGACTTGACGTTGAAATGGCAGTCATTCTCGGGAGCTAAGAGTGTTCACTTCAAATATAAGAGTCGTAAACAATAGTGATTGCAACGTCTGCTCATAAACACGCATGATCTTACCGGGAAACAACAAAGAACAACATATCATAAGCCTTTTCGCAAAGGGTGATACTCTCGCCATGGATAAACTCTATGGCGAGTATGCAGATTATTTAGCAAAGGTGTGCTTACGATATATTGGCAACCGAGAGGACATGCATGACGTACTGCAAGAAGCATTCATCAGGATCTTCACCAAGATTCATACTTTTGAATATCGAGGGAAAGGGTCTCTGAAAGCCTGGCTCACGAGGATTGTTATTAACGAGTCTCTACACTTTCTAAGAGAGAATGACGCAAGTGCTTTTATTGATAAAGAAGTTGATTTACCTGATGTTGTTGCAGGCGAGCCAGATATAGACAGCCTGTCCATAACGCAGATAACCGATACTATTCTTAAATTACCACCAGGATACAGAACTGTGTTTAACCTGTTTGCCATAGAAGGCAAAAGTCATAAGGATATAGCAGAACTCCTCAATATAAAACCAGACACATCTGCTTCACAATTCCACAAAGCAAGGAACATGCTTGCACGAATGCTAAAACGAAAAGAACAAAACTAATAATGAGGTAAGCAATGAAGGAAGAATGGCTTGACAATTTGCAGACTCGTATTCAACATGAATATGATGTAAAGGCACCAGAAGGTCTACTCGACGACATCAAACGTGAGATGGCACGTCGCGGGGTTACTCCTGCGCATTCTTCTACCCAGAAGCATGCACGTATAATCCCTCTATGGGGCTATCGTGCCGCCTCCGTTGCAGCCATAGTTGCCATTGGCTTGTACCTAGGGTATATACTCGTCGACCATTCCTATTTGCCTAACCAAACAGCAACTACGCTTGGAAGCAATAACACACCTGCTTCAAAAGCACAAACCATAAGTTCAAGCATCAACAACCCTACGCCAAGTATCGCCAAACTTGTTACATCTATCTTCAATGAGACCCCGAAACATTTAACGCATCATATTCAACTTGCATACGTCTCCATTAACACGATTGAAGAGGGAATAACAGCCAATGACAAGGTTATTGAAAGTCAGCAAGCGACCAATAACACGGAACAGGAAATGCCAGTAAGTACTGACAACCACCAACCTACAAAGCAACAGTCACGGGGAAGACAAGGAACAAGCAGCATATCACATACAGGAAACAATGCCCATTCGTCTCGATTCAGCTTCGGGACATCCTACAATGCCACCGCTGGGACAACCACCAGTGCTGAACGCCCATTCCTGCCTGTTGCCAATCCATACGGTGACTACAACCCTGTTTTCGCTGGGAATAACATACAAGGAACCGAGGGGGCGAGAACACACACGAAGCATCACCAACCCATTAAATACGGCATATCTGTAAGATACAACATCGATAAGCATTGGAGCGTACAAACAGGTTTAACCTACAGTTATCTTAGCTCGGATTTCTCGCACGGTAACGAGGGCGAGAGACGTGTAGCAGAACAAAAGCTACATTATGTAGGTTTACCAATAAATGCAAGTTACAGCTTCGTCAAGAAACACAACTTTAATGTTTATGCCACTGTGGGTGGCGAGGTTGAGAAGCTCGTAAAAGGTGAGTTAAAGCAAGCGGTAGATAGAACCAATCCTACCCTTTCACCCAACACGACAATCAAAGAGCATCGCCCCGTCTTCTCTGTTAATGCCGCCATTGGCGCAGAATACAAGGTTACAAAGGATGTCAGCGCCTATATAGAGCCTGGAGTGAGCCACCATTTTAACAATGGTAGCGACGTGGAGAATATCTATAAAGCCAAGCCCACCAACTTCAATCTCAATATCGGAATCAGAGTCAACCTAAATAAGTAATGCGTTAAAGAGGCCGAATGATGTCTTCCTCACTGTAGACCGAACCTTTTAAAAGAACCTTTCGAATCTATCCTCATACCTAAAATATAAAAGACTGTTAAGTTCCAGGGCGTAACTGTTAACATCGACGAAATGTACTTTCGTGGGGCACGGGTTATACTTCCGTGCCCCACGAGTCGTACACCCGTGCCTTACAAGTCCTACTTAACTTCTAATGAAGATTTACTAACGACTCGAACAAAACTTTGCTATCTTCCTCAATGGTATTAAACACTCTTGACCAAAGGTGTTAAACACTCTTATCCAAGGGTGTTAAACACTGTTCATCAAGGGTGTTTAACACTGTTGACCAAGAGTGTTAAACACCCTTGACCGTAGGTGTTAAACACCTTTGAGTCTCTCTGCGTCGTCCTCTATCCTTTCAACTCTTGGAATACCATTCTTCGCTTGTTTTGCATGCGACCTCACCACTAGTGGAACATTCTCTATTAAAACATTACTTGTGTTCAATCCTAAAGAACGGGTCATACTTAGTTTCAATCGGTCAATCCATTCATAAGCATCCATGATAAGGCGCTCCTTAAAAGAGAAGGAAGTGAAAGTGGCATAGAGCCTATTAATCAGTACAAAGACAAAGTTTCCCATAACATCATGCTTAGCTAATGATGGATAAGATGACGCTAGTGAAAAGCCATCTTTAGCCACCATATCCTCGATTATCTGCCTGAAATAACGATTAACAAGTGGATGAACACGGAATCCTAAACGTAAGTTGATGCGGTAAAGGGTATCAGGAATCAGCGTCGTAACATCATATTCCAATGTTGATGGGCTGTCCTGATAGTCTATATGCAGCAAGAAATAATGGTCAGCACGCATTGGGTGCTTATTAATTATCGAATAGAGAATCTTCTGTTCGATATCATATTTACCACCAAGTTTGCTTAGATAGACTATATTCGTGGCATACTTGGGAATAGAATCATCGTTCTTTATATCGGAGATGATACTAAATGATTTGTGAATATCACGTATCTGAATCTGTGCGTTACGAATGGTTGTGGCATTGTACCATACATACATGATGATGATCATCACACTGGCAAGAAGCATGGTAACCCATCCGCCATTCATAAACTTTGCCATATTGGCAATAAAGAAGATGCTCTCTAGCCCCACAAAGACGATGAGGAACAAAGATATTAGCCAACGATTTACACGACGAATAGTGAGATATGCACTCAAAAGGAGTGTTGTCATCAGCATGGTTATCGTAATAGACAAACCATAAGCAGCCTCCATTTGCTCTGAACTCTCAAAGAAGAGAATAACAATCACACATAGAATATAGAGTGACATATTGACAAACGGAATATAAAGCTGCCCTTTCACATCAGTAGGATACTTAATCTTCTGACGTGGCCAGAACTTCAAGTTCATCGCTTCACTGAAGATAGTAAACGACCCACTAATCAATGCTTGACTTGCAATGATTGCTGCTATCGTTGCCATGATAATGCCAAAGAAGAGCATGCCGTGGGGCATGATGGCATAAAAAGGGTTCATCCCAGGATTCAAACTATCTGTATGCGCAATTATCCAGGCTCCTTGACCTAGATAGTTGAGGATGAGCATGACTTTAACAAACGCCCAACTGGTTCGGATATTATTGATTCCACAATGTCCTAAGTCGGAGTATAAAGCCTCAGCACCAGTCGTACAAAGGAAAACTGCACCTAAGATTAAGAACCATTCAGGGTTGCTTGCCAACAAATGAACAGCATGTAAAGGGTTAAAAGCCTGTAAAATGGGGATGTAAGCACCTATATTTGCAGCTCCGAATACACCTAACATTGTGAACCATAGTAACATCAATGGACCAAAAAGCTTACCTATAGCATTTGTACCAAACTGCTGAATAAAGAACAATACGGTGACAATACAAAGGGCAATAGGTACTACTGGAGTCCCTGGCTCATAGACTTTCAAACCTTCAATAGCCGAGAGAACAGTGATAGAAGGTGTTATGACACCATCAGCTATCAGTGTACTGGCTCCGACAATCGCCAAGAAATAGAACCACTTACGACTATGTCGACGTATCAAAGCATACAGAGCCAGTATTCCACCCTCCCCTTTATTATCAGCACGAAGTGCAATTAAGACATACTTAACCGTTGTTTGGAGTGTTAACGTCCATATAATACAGGAGACAGCGCCTATGATATACTCCGCATTAACAGGATTACCTGCTCTTACTATTGCTTTCATCACATACAAAGGAGATGTTCCTATATCTCCAAAGACAATACCTAATGTCACAATCACGCCTATCAAACTAAGTTTATGACGTGTTGAATTGTTACAATTGTTATCTTGAGTCATTATAACTAAACTTTAAAACGAGTGCAAAGGTAAATAAAATCAGGATAACGACACCATCAACCATTGGCTTTTATCTATATTTCTTTTGCCGTTTACCTTATTTACAGTAACTTTGCAACCTATAAATAACAATCAAACATATATGGAAGAAAAGAAATTCAAGCGCACTACTGTTACGGCTGCATTGCCTTATGCCAATGGTGGTGTACATATAGGACACCTTGCAGGTGTATATGTTCCAGCCGACATCTACGTGCGTTATCTTCGTCTAAAGAAACGTGATGTTATCTTTATCGGTGGTAGTGACGAGCATGGAGTACCTATTACTATTCGCGCAAAGAAGGAAGGTATCACTCCTCAAGATGTATGTGATCGCTATCATAAACTTATCAAAGATTCCTTCGAAGAGTTCGGAATATCATTCGATATATATAGTCGCACAACAAGTAAAACGCACAACAAGTTTGCTTCAGACTTCTTCCGTAAGTTATATGATGATGGTAAACTCATCGAGCAAGAGAGTGAGCAATATTACGATGAAGAGGCTCATCAGTTCTTGGCAGACCGCTATATCATGGGAGAATGCCCTCATTGTGGCAATCCCAATGCGTATGGTGACCAATGCGAGAAGTGTGGTAGCGACCTTAGTCCTATGGAATTGAAGAATCCTCACTCTACTATCTCTGGCTCACAACCTGTTATCAAGAAGACAAAGAACTGGTACTTGCCTTTGAACAATTACCAAGAATGGTTGAAGCAATGGATTCTTGAGGATCATAAAGAGTGGCGTCCAAACGTTTACGGACAGTGTAAGAGCTGGCTGGATATGGACTTGCAACCTCGTGCAATGACCCGTGACCTCGACTGGGGAATCCCTGTTCCGGTAAAAGGAGCTGAAGGCAAAGTCTTATATGTTTGGTTTGATGCACCTATCGGATACATCTCAAATACGAAAGAATTATGCGATAGCAATCCAGAACACTTTGGCAACTGGCAGAAGTGGTGGCAAGATCCAGAGACAAGATTGGTTCACTTCATCGGAAAGGATAACATTGTCTTCCATTGCCTCATCTTCCCAACGATGTTAAAAGCCCACGGCGATTACATACTACCCGACAATGTACCTGCAAATGAGTTCTTGAACCTTGAGGACAATAAGATTTCTACAAGCAAGAACTGGGCTGTTTGGCTACATGAATACCTTCGCGACTTTGAAGGGAAGCAGGATGTTCTGCGTTACGTATTGACTGCCAATGCTCCAGAAACAAAGGATAACAACTTCACATGGAAAGACTTTCAAGAGCGCAACAACTCCGAGCTCGTCGCTGTCTATGGTAACTTTGTGAACCGAGCATTGCAGTTAACGAAGAAGTATTGGAATGGTATCGTACCAGCTTGCGGTGAATTACAGGAAGTGGATCGCCTAACTATACAAGAGTTTAAGGATGTCAAGGCAAAAGTAGAGGCTTATCTCGAAGTCTTCAAGTTCCGTGAGGCACAGAAGGAAGCGATGAATCTTGCCCGTATCGGTAATAAATACATCACAGAATGTGAGCCATGGAAGGTTTGGAAGACTGATCCTAAGCGTGTAGAGACAATTCTCTATATCTCACTTCAGCTCGTTGCAAACCTCAGTATTGCCTTCGAACCATTCTTGCCATTCTCTAGTAAGAAGCTACGCAAACTCATTAATATGACGGAGTACGACTGGAGTGAACTTGGTTCAACCGATCTCCTCCCTGCAGGTAAACAGCTGGCAGAACCAGAACTCCTCTTCGAGAAGATTGATGACGAGGCTATCGAGGCACAGCTCCACAAGCTAGAAGAGACCAAGAAAGCCAATGAAGCCGCATCATATAAGGCTGAACCAATTAAGAAGGAGATTCCTTTCGAAGACTTCGAGAAGCTCGATATCCGTGTAGGACATATCATCAAGTGCGAGAAAGTGAAGAAGAGTAAGAAACTCCTAAAGTTCACTATCGACGATGGTTCAGGTGTTGAGCGCACCATCCTTAGTGGTATTGCAGCCTATTATGAGCCAGAGCAGCTCACAGGTAAGGACGTTCTCTTCGTTGCTAACTTTGCTCCTCGTAAGATGATGGGCATTGAGAGCCAAGGAATGATTCTCTCTGCAGTCAACTTCGACGGCTCACTCACGGTTACAACAACCATGGGCGAGGTGAAACCAGGTAGCCAAGTAGGATAAAAGCCTCACACCTACAAAGGATGTATCAAAACGCAATTACCTTTTTAAGATAGGCTAACACTTTAAAACTAACCAATAAGAAAGACCATTTCCGAACTCCTCTAGAGTAAAGAAATGGTCTTCTTTGTACTGCCTCCCCAAGCCCAAGCCTCACCCCCAGCCCCTCTCCCGAAGGAGAGGGTAGCTCTAGGAGGGAATATCCCTAACCCTACTTACATGCTTTCATTCGTTTCAAACTATATCCAATATATCTTTTTGCTTTACCATATCTCCAAAACCTATGTCATTGAAAAATATGTCTCTTTGTCATTCTGTCTAAAACCATGTTACTATCCCCTATGTCCTCTGTTACCATGTCTCCAAATCCCATGTTCTTCTGTCTCACACAAAAGCCTCACCCCGTTAGGCGCCCCCCTCTCTGTAGGAGAGGGGCTGGGGGTGAGGCCGTACCACGAGAGCGAGAGAACCAAATTAATACACTAGTTTTGAAAGACATTAATTTCACAATTAATATAATCGATTGTCTTATTACAGAACGATTGATACCCTGAATCAATCTTAAAATGCTCCCGTGGTAAAAAAGAAAGCCGACCCTCAAAAAGCCTCCCCAAGCCCCTCCAAAGGAGGGGATGTCCTTAATCCGCTCACATATCTCTAGTTGTTTCAAACTATATCCAATAAGAACATCCCCTCCTTCGGAGGGGCTTGGGGAGGCTTTCTTTCCTAACCTGCTACTGGTCCATTCTCTTCTTTATTCTCCTTCTTCTCTGGTTCTTTCGCTGGCTCTTTCTTCCTAGCAGGATTATCCACCGACACCTCCGCTGCATGAGCAGCCTCACGCATTTTAGCTTTAGGGGTGAAGATAATCTTAGGAGTTTTGAGTGTGGCAGCTGTCACGTCCTTCATGTCGTCCATCATCTTTGGAGGGAAATAAACACGGAGCGAACCGAGGTCGCCAAGGTCTATACTTGCACCCATCTTCAATGATCGGCAAGCCATCTTACCCAACGTGATAAGCGTGTTCATCACGTCACCACGCGAGA
>OGJT01000112.1_pt1 | contig 52464 bp, 50 predicted proteins | sample 1572331 | NCBI WGS metagenome assembly OGJT01 (sample SAMEA2582094, study PRJEB24529) | metagenome | biome: Human gut stool | place: China | collected 2011
AAAGTCGGGGCTTTGTGCATAAAAAAGAGGATGTGTACATTTTGACACACCCTCTTATTTATTGCAATATCTCTAACAATATTAATTGTTAACAAACTTGATGCGTTTGTTACAGTCATCAATCTTTGCCTTAACCTTAGCAATCTTCTTTTCCATCTTTCTTAAAGTCTTTTGACTTTTAGCCAACTTCTTGTTGATAGACTTAGCTTCCTTCAGACGCTTGATAGTGGTCTTTGCATCCTTAACAGTGTTTGATGCGTTGGTTGTGTTGAATTCTGTTGTAGCTACATTTGCTTCAACATTGATGTCAGCTGCTTTCTTGCTGAGTTCAACATTGTTTGCCTTCTCTTTTTCGTAATCTAACTGCAGTTTGTTCAACTCTGTAGTCATCTTGAGCACCTTCTGCTGTTCTTTCAGAGTGTCAAACTTTTCACTATTAAAAGAAGAGGCACAAGATACAAAAGACAACGTTATTAATCCTAAAAAAAATAATTTCTTCATACTTATATTTAAATTAATTGTGCAAATGTATATAAAATATTGTTTATATGCAAAAGATAATATGTAAAATCTTTCCTTTTATGTAGAAATATTGTTTTTTAACAACTATCTTTTGCGTTATTATCCATCTATAAGTCAGTTCTCTTGTTATCTGAAAGCCTAATATTTACTTAGATAGAATCAGCTTCCACTGTCTTTTTCTTACTTTGTTTTGAGGGTTGATTGTCTAAACCGATTTCATCCAGAAGACCATCCATAGCACTTCCCAATAGTCCTTCGATGGCTGAGGTTGCAGGTGCAATGATGTTTTCCTACAACATCTTCTGTGCTTTTTTCTTAAGTTGTTCCTTCATGTTGATTTCTTCTTTCTTGTAATACTGTTCTGCAGCTTCTTGAAGGTCATCTTCATCTACAGTAAAGATATGCCCGAAGACACCTAAAGATACGATATGATCTTTGCCATCATAGTGTACCTTACCTAATGAACATACAACATAGTTATCGACAGTGACGAGGTTATCAACAGCAGTCTCAATCACCTTACCTGCAAAGGCATTGCTGACTGTTTTGAAAGCGTTGTCGATGAAGGTGTTGCCTGTAAGATTATCGTTGTCATTTACAGCATTATTTACAGTAGTAGTGATAACGGTAGAGAGTACTTCCTTGTGTTGTTCTGTCTTTGGACAAGTAACAACCATCACTGCAACCAAGACAACCAGTGTAAGCAAAATACCGATAAGACAACCAGTGTGACTCTTCTTCTTTTCTTTGCTTTTAGGAAAAACCTGCTTATAGTTTGAAGGGCAAAATCAAGTTAGGTTTTCACTGTGTGCCCGAAGGACAGAATCAGTCCGCACGGTTCTTCAGCTGAGAGAGATACCACTTGCGGTCGGTCTTCCCATTGAAAGTACGCCGGACGGCCGTGGTCTCTTCATAGAAGAACGGGACTTTATAAGGTTCAAGCCTGTCTTTCAGAAAGGCTATCAGCTTTTTCCTGTCATAGTCTGCCTGCGGGACAACCATCAGCTTCAGCACCGTACCCATCACAGGATGCAGGGCAGGAATACAGACACAGTCCTGCACGCCTGCGAAGGCCAGTGCCGTGTCTTCAACCTCCGACGGCGCCACCTTGTATCCGCCGACGTTTATCGTGTCGTCGTCCCTCCCCTGCAGGTGCAGTCTGCCCCGGCCGTCGACAGAACCCAGGTCGGCCGTCGTCACAGTCCCCTCCTGCAGGACACGTCCCGTAGCTTCCGCATCGTTCCAGTAGCCCGTCATCAGCGTCAGTCCCTTACAGGCAACCCGGCCGTCGGCCGTGATGAAGAATTCCGAGTGACGCATAGAGCGTCCCACGCAGCCCGCAAGGCATTCACCGTCGTTAAAGTTGTAGGTCGCGATGATTCCTGTCTCCGTCGAGGCATAGGTGTTGTAAAGCCGGCTTCCGGGCAGCAGCCTGCACAATTTCCGCATATCCGAAGCAGCCATCGGTGCCGCCCCCGTTTCTATGAAGTCAATCTTCGGCGCACACGCCCGCAGTTCCTTCTCCCACAAGGTGATCAGCATACGAATGGCGGCAGGCACAAGGAATGTAGCAACCTTTCCCTCCGCCCGTTCTATGGCGGCAAAGAACTTCCGGATATCCTTCATCCCATCGACGATCCGTATGGTTCCGCCGACATAAACCGTCGGATAAACCTTCGACAGACTGCCGATGTGATTCAGCGGCCCATTGATGACAAACGTCATGTCAGGGGCGAATCCCTGTGCCTGGACAAGGTTCTCGGCATCGGCCCATATCGCCTGATGGCTTATCATCACGGCCTTCGCATTGCCTGTGGTGCCTGTGGTGAAGAGGATGTCAGCCACATCATGGGGTGCAGATCCCCGTACCAGCAGCCCGGAAAGCTCATCCAGCTTCCGTGCAGACAGGTCCTTATGCAGCGGGACAGCCACTGCCCCGGCAAGGTGAAGGGCAAAGTAGGTGATGAGAAAATCAGCCGTAGAAGCGGCCACGAGCGGCTGCAGGCGGCCTTTCACATCGCCCATTGCAGCCGTCTTCCTGTCTACGGCCTCTGCCAGCTGTGCATAGGTATAAGCCTCATCGCCGCATATCAGCGCCGTCTTGTCGGGATAACGGAGGGCATTCTCATGCAGTTTGTCTTCAATCCGCATCCTTATTGAGCTTTTTCTTTACCAGTTCCACAAGACTTCCGAGCGTCTTGAAATTCTTCGGTGTCACGTCCGAACGGTCCAGTTCTATGCCGTACATATCCGAAAGCGTCATCAGAATGGTCGTGATACCCAGCGAATCGAGTTCCTGGAACAGGAAGTCGGAATCGAAATCAACGATCGGCAGCACCTCTTCCAATCTCTTGCGAATGTCTTCTTTCATATTTCTTCTGATTGTTTGTTTCTGAATGAATGCGGGAGAAAGTCCAGCCGGCAACGCCACCGGTTCTCCCGGATGCGGACATCCGGAGCCCCGTTCCATGCCGACAGGCAGCTCCGCCGACTGCGACAGCTCCGCGCGGTGTCAGTCTGCGGACAGCATCAGCATCCGCTCCGGTCTGTCAGGACAGAAGACAGTGCGAGAGTTCCGGCCGGCTGCCGGGGACGTCTCGTGCCGCCTGTCCGCCATCACAGGGAAATGACCTTTACCCCTGCTTCCTCCGCCTCTCCGACGTCTGCCTTGTCAACGACCCGCAGGTTGTCGGCTATGCCCTTGGCACAGTAAGTCAGCAGGGCGCGCCTGTTCCCGTCCTCTTCCCGCACCATCACAAGCGTCGACGGGTGTACCAGAGCGTAGAGCAGGGAAAATTCGCCATGGTCCTTATTCAGTATCAACACGGCGGAATGCTCCTCCGCAGTGTCCACCCACCGTGCGAAGCTGCCGTTGTGCCGGAGATTTCCGCCTACGGAACGACTGATTTCCACGCCCTTGTAACGATAGCGGTCCTCAACCAAAGGGGTGAAGTAAGCGGCCGTCTCCATCTTGCGGGCAAGCTTCTCATACTCCTGTTTATAGAAGCCATGCACACGTGAGGTAAGCTCCGGGTAGGCCGTATGGCCATCCTGACGCACACGGCGGTACGCCTTCACCGTGATGGTGCCCGGGAAAACCTGAATGCTATTGCGCGGCAGCACCGCATTCAGTCCATGGATGATGAACGGCTGTATGTCAAGCTGATAGCGTTCCGCCAGCAGGAACGCTCCCTTATGGAATCTGCAGATGGACGAACGTGCGTTACGTTTCCCCTCCGGGAAGATGACCAGACTGTAACCCTGTGCGATGTACTTCCTCATCAGGCTGTCATTGATGGCATCTTTGTCGTCTAACGTTATGAAGCCGTTCCACTTATAGACCTGCCGGATGATCCGGTTGCGGCTCACCTTCCCATTCGACACAAGGACCGTCCTGGGACTCAACGCCATGAAGACGGCCGCATCGAGCATGGACTGGTGGTTGCAGATGACGACGGAAGCCGTGCCGAAGGTCTCCTGCGTTATTCCTTCAACGTGGAACCGGACATACGGGATATGCCGCAGGTCGAACAGGAACAGCCGTTGCTGGTACCGTCTGAGCCACGCACGGCGTTTCTCCGACCATGGCAGCAGTCCCAGGAGGAGAAAGCCCAGCACATAGACCGATGCCAGCTGGACGAAGAACACCAGTGCGCACAGTCCCATCACCGAGAGCCTCCTGATGGAAACAGGGCGCGTCCTGTACTTTCCGCCGCTTCTGACAAGGAAATTGAATATCAGCGGAGGGAAGATATACGCCATCAGCACCACGGAGAACATCCCCGCTATGGTCACCTCGGCCAGCGAATGCAGTGCCGGATGGCGTGCCACGATCAGTGTCCCGATACCGATGAACATGATCAGTGCCGACAGGATGATCGAGTGCTTGTAAGACGACAGCATCTTCCGTCGGTAAGCATACTCGTACATGGCTCCCTCGGTCATGAAGATGGTATAGTCGTCGCCCTGCCCGAAGATAAACGTAGCAAGGATGATGTTGACAATGTTGAACTGCATTCCGCACAGCGACATGATGCCCAGTATCCACAGCCAGCTCACGGCCATCGGCACGAAAGAGAGCAATGCCAGTTCGAGATTGCCGAAGGAAAGCCAGAGGAAGAAGAACACGATGAGTCCGCAGGCGATGCCGATATAGTTGAAATCGTCGGACAGATGACCGGCTATGGCGCTGTTCATGCTCACGATGTCGAAACAAAAGCAGTCCTCATCAGCCAGCCTGTCCTCGACGCGCTGCACATCTCCGTCCTTGACAGAAAGCACATTCACGATGCTGTACCGTTTCTCCGCTCTGTCGACACTGATGTTCCCGGCAAAGAGGGTCTTCGTCAGCGGTGCGAAATAAGCCGCCTGCTGCGGCCGGTAATGCCTGCCGAGCAGCGAATAATAGTCGTCGAAGCTGTCGGGGGCGAAGCCTTCTGCCTGCATGGCGGCACGGAGCGAGGCCGTCAGCAGCTCCTCATGCCGTTTCAGGAAGCCCTCCCACAGTGCCAGTCTGCGTCTCTGCTCGGCTTCGGACACGATGAACTGGCTGCAGGAACTGTACCCGTGTACCTCCTTGTCGCGCACCAGTTTCTCAAGTGAGGGCTGCAGCCGCCGGTTCTTCTCCAACGCCCCGTCCATCGTGGAGTCGCCCGTCACGGCGTACACTTTCTGGTAGCCGCCGCCGGCCGTCATCATCTTCTGGAAGTAAGCCATGTCGGCTTTCTGCTCACGGGTCATGTAATTGATGTCGGCCATATTGGCATCAAACTGCGTCTGGAAACTGAAACAGCCGAAGACGAGCGTCAGCAGCACGACAATGCCGACAAAGACGGGCTTCTTCTCCAGCGAGACATCACTCAGACGGTCGAGGAACGTATGCTTCACCTCCCTTGTCTCCTTCGTGATATGCGGCAGATAGACAAGTACGAAGACTATCGTACCCACCAGGAGGAAGGAGCTGAAGAGCCCCAGGTCTCTCAATGCCGCCGACTGCAGAGGCACCAGGGCAAGAAAGGCACCGACGGTCGTGACGTTGCCCACCAGCAGCGGCATCATGATCTCGCGCAGGGCACGCTTCCTGTCAGGCGTATGTGAGAGGTGGGCGATGAAGTGCAGCGGATAATTGACGGCGATTCCCAGGATGACCGAGCTGATGCCGATGACGATAATAGACACACTGTCATGGAACAAGGCCAGTCCGCCCATGGCGAACAGCCATCCCCAGGCGATGGAAAGGACGATGAGCGAGATGTTGCGGACGCTGCGCAGGGTGAAGAGCAACAATGCCATGATGAGCGTCACGGCAATCATCACCGAGAGGATGCTGTCCGACTTGATCTGCGAAGCGTTCCCGACGGCTATCACCGGACCGCCGATGATATGCACGTCGACGCCCCCGTTCTGTGCCAGTGCCCGCTTCCCGCATCCCTGCAGCATATCGATGAGGCGTGCATTGTTCTCCGTCTCGCTTGCGCCGTAGGGCGAGTCGAGCATCACGACGGCCTTCTTCATATCGGGAGAGAAGATGTGGCCGTCATAAAGCTCATACCGAAGGCCCGTGTCGGAACGCTGTAGTTTCTGCACGACAGGCGTGAAGAGGTTCAGCGGGTCGCGCTGTATGTTGTCCGAAAGGACATCGCCGGCAGGGAACATCAGCAGCTGCTTGTCCTGCTGCAGCTGCTTCCTGACGTAGCCGGGAACACGCAGGGCACTGTCCATGCGGGCATAGTCATGCTCGGTAAGGAAGTACGGAATGTTCCGGTAGACGAAGCCCGTCACCGCAGCCAGCTTCTCAAGATCCACCTGCGATGTGAGGTTCTGCACGATGTGCGCCGTATCAGTCCGCTCCACCTCGCCGGCAAAAGCATCCACGGCGGCCGCCAGGCCGTCGGCATCGGTCTTCGTCGTGTCACGGTACTGGAAAACGGCGAAGATTTTATTCGCACCCGATATGTCCTGATACACCTTCAGCGCATCATGATGGTTGCTGTCGACAGGCAGGAAGTCGGCTATATCCTCCTTATAGCCCAGCCGCAGCACCGCCACCGTCAGCAGCAGCGTGACGGCCACGAACGACAGCACGCCCGCAAGACGGTGCCGCCGCAGATAATCATATAGTTCCAGTATTGCTTCCGTCATCCTCACTTGTTGTTTACCGGGTTCGAATAGATGCCCAGGAACAGGTCTTTCAGCGTGTCAATGTCGCAGGTGTCATACCGCTCCAGCATCTGCAGCCGCTGCATGAACGCGGCCTTCTCGGCCTCCGTGTAACAGTGCCGGTATTTCGTCGTCCCATACCGCAGGTCATAGGCGATGTAGTTGTTGGGATAAAGGCGGTAAGCCGCATGGATGCGGCCGTCGACGAGACGTGCGACCCGCTTGTGGTACTCGTTGTTCGTCAGAGCCTCGAACTTCGCCAGCTCGGCATACGACAGCGGGTCGCACAGTTCGAAGTGTACCCTGCCCTTCTCCTGCACGATGCCTGTGAGAATGCTGTTGAGGTCTTCTCCAGGCTTCTTCGTATATTTAGAGAACTGCGACTCATAGAGTTCGAGCGTCTTGAGCACGTCGCAAGGCTCCCACTCGTAGGACACGGCAACAGGGACGATGTGCAGGTCGTCAATGGCACTGATCTTGTCTTCGGGACACGACATGCAGAACATCTTGATGATGCCCTGGTCGGTCATGTCGTTGCCGTCTTTCGTCCTGCCGTTGCGCTGGGCGATCCATACCGACTCCCCCTTCTCGGTAATGACATGGCGGATGTAGTCCGACAGATGGCGGGAACTGCGGTAGAAGTCCTTGATGTTGTTTCCCGGCCGCTCCACCTTGAACATCTTGTTGCTCTTGCCGATGTCTATCACCAGCTGGTTGATCATCAGGTTGGCCCCGAAGGTGATCTCCGTCGTCTCAAAGCCCCGGGAGACGAAGAAGTACTGCAGCAGACTGGAGTCCAGCATGATGTCACGATGGTTGGAAACGAAGAGATAACGTGTCTCCCTGTCCAGTTTTTCAAGTCCCGAGCAGCTGAACTCCCTGATGCTGCGTTCTATGACACGCTGGTTGACCATCCGCATCGTCTCTGTCTGGAACTCGCGCACGGTCCTGTAGCCCGCAATGCGCCTGCGCACCGCTTCCAAGGGCTCGTCCGGATAGACGTAGGAAGCAAGGAGCGGAAAGGACGAACTGCCGGCTATGCGCACCATTGCAGCCGGAATCTCCTCTGCATTGTACGGTCGGATGTCATCAAAACGGGTTTTCTCCATTGCTGTTTATGCTTTATCGTTCTTAAAAAATCATCTCTCACACGACAGACAGGCCTCGGGAACGGCAGTACCAGGCCTTGGGAACGGCAGTACCACATACTTGGGAACTTCAGTACCAGGCCTTGGGAACTGCCGTGCCGCTGTACCCGGCACTCCCTGCGCCGTGGCCTGCGGCCGGCTTAACGGTCCTCTTCCAGCCTGCGGAACCACGCCATGAATTCTTCTTTCCACTGTCGGCACTCGGCTGTACCCTTATGGTCAGACGCTCCGAAGCCGTGCCCGCCCGTCTGATACTGTATGTACCGGTGGGGCACCTGCTGCCGTGTGAGCGCCGAATCGAGCAGTTCGGAATTACGACAGTCCACGACCGGGTCGTCTTTGCAGTTGACCAGGAATACCGGCGGACAGTCTGCCGGCACATGGCGTTCCAAGGAGAGCAGGTCGCGCAGCTGCCGGCTGCGCAGCCGGCTGTCGCCCAGCAGCGCACGGCGTGAACGCCTGTGGACACAAGCCTCTGTCATCGTCACGACCGGATAGACCGGCACGACAAACCACGGACGCTGCTCCCGGGGCAGCAGTTCGGCTGCCGACATCACCAGGTGGCCGCCTGCCGAGAAGCCCATTGCCGCCACGCGCGAGGCGTCGACGCCCAGTTCTGCAGAATGCGCCTTGACATACTGCATCGCCCGCAGCAGGTCGTTCAGTGCGTCAGGATAGCGGTTGCCCCGGAAGACGTACCGGTAAGGCGTGAGAAAAGCCCCCACGCCGGCCGTCCGGTAGCGCAGGACAAAAGCCGAGATGCCGTTGCGCTGCAGCCACTCGCCCACGTCCTTGCCTTCGCCGCCCATGTCGTGCCACAGATAACTGCCCCCCGGGCAGACGATGACGGCGGCATTGCCTTTCCCCTCTGCCAGATAGGATGTCATGACGACCGTCTTTCCCACCGTCGTCCCCTGCCATATATTTATGCGCCGGGGCCTGTCGGTCTGTGCAGACATGCACAGCGGCAGCAGCAACGGCCACAGCAAAAGAAAAAAATTCTTCCTGTTCATTTCGTCATCTCATTGATTCTGTCCAGAAGATAGTTGCGCCCGAGAATCGACTCGACGGTGTTGACAGCCGTCAGAGGCACCCCGCAGAAGCCCGGGAGATTGTTGCACTGCCCGGTGAGCCGCAGGTTGTCGACCTTCGTCACCACCGGGAGCTGCGAGAGGGGCAGGTTCTTGTAATCCTTGCTGAAACCGCACATCGTGCCTTCCTTGGTACCGTAGTAGTCGCGGATGGTGAGCGGCGAGGCCGTATTGACCTTGTCCACGCAGGCATGGAAGCCGGGATGGATCTCTTCTATGCGCTGCAGAAGCTGCCCGGCCTTCTCCCGCTTCCACGCTTCATAGCCGTTTCCGCGGTGGCCGGCGGTCGTCTGCTCCCATCTTGCCACATCGGCATAGCGCATCGGTACCGTCACGAGCGCCTTGTCGGCATAGCGTCCCTGGCTCTCTTCAGGCGGCGTCATGAAAAGGAAGCCCAGAGGCCACGTGTCATGCGGCTCGTCGAAATGCCACACCTCGTCGTACCGTGTCATGTAATACTCCGAATGATTGATGTAAGGGAACGTGCCGGGTTTCAGTTTCACATATACCGAGAAGACGGAATAGCCGTTCGGTATCTCGTCAAGCCGGCGGCGGTAAGCCTTCGGAAAAGCTTTTTCATCCATCAGTCTCAGCAGGCTGCAGGGATGGATGGCCGAGATGTAGCAGTCGGCCCGGTACTCCCGTCCCCCGGCCGACCGCACATAGTCGACGTGGCGGTTGCTCACCTCTACCCACTCTGCGCCCTCGCCGCATCTGACCTCGCCTCCCGCACGCTCGATGACGGAAACAAGCAGACGGGCAAAGCGGTCGCTGCCGCCGACAAACCTGCTGGCACCCTGCATGTACAAGGAACTGACGATGGCGTGGACGTAAGCAGGCGTCTCGTCCGCTCTGCCTCCATAAAGCGGATTCATGTAGGCTACGACATTGCGGAGCCTGGGATTCCGGATGTACCGGGCGATGAACGCATCGGCTGCGAAACCGAATTCGGAGGAATGGACCGGGAAGGAGTCTGCGGAAGGGCGCAGATGGAAGAGGTCGACCTCGTCCGTAAGGCGGAACATGGCATCGACGTATGCCTCAAGCCCGGCACGCTCTTCGGGGAAATGCCCGGCCAGCGAACGGACAAATCCCTCCCGGCCCCTCCCGATACGGTAGGTAGTCCGGTCTTCGGCAAAGTAAAGGCTGTCGGTACAGTCGTCGTCGACATCACGCAACTGCACCCTGTCTGCAATGCCCAGATACTGGCAGATGCGATAGATGTTGCCGCCCGGGTGCATTCCGCCGATGATGTGCATGCCCGTATCGAACTTCATTCCGAAGCGACGGAAGTTCTGGAGGCCGCCGCCGGCCGTGCTGTTCTTCTCCAGCACGGTGACCTTGAAGCCTTCATGGGACAAGAGAGCGCCGGTGAAAAGTCCACCTAAGCCGCCGCCGATAATCACTGCCGTCTTCATTCGCCTGCCTTCTTTATCTGTTCGTAAATTGTCTTTGCCGTCAGCAGCTCACTGCAGGTGACGACCGTCCCGACCAGGACACCGAGCATTCCATGGGAGTTGATGTTCTGCCCGGTGAGATACAGGTTCGGAATCCTCGTGCGCTGCGGCACCCTGCCGGCGCTTCCCAGTCCTATGTCCCTGGCATTGCCGTACATGGAGCCTCCCTCCGTCCCAGTGTAGTCAAGATAGGTAAGCGGAGTGGATGTATAATAGTTCTGAATGCCGGAGCGTATGCCGGGGAAGTGCTCTTCGAGCACATCGAGGAGGCGTTCGGCCTTCCTGCGCTTGAAATCCTCATAGGCCTGCCCGCGGCGGCCGGGAGCTGTTCCCTTCCACTGCTCTACATCGGACATCTGCATATAAGAGAGGATGACACCTGTCGAGGCATAGGGCGTATCGGTCTCCGGACAGAAGTGCATGTAAAGGAATCCCTTGGGCCAGCTCTGTTCCGTATACCGTTCACAGTCCCACGGCGTATCGCCCTGATAGCCATAGTAGTTGTAATTGAGGTAAGGCACCGTGTTCTCCTTGAAGTGGAGATAAACGGAGAAGCCGCCCACGGTCTGCGGGATGTGGTTGATGCGCCTGCGGAAAGCAGGGCGGATCAGCCTCGTGTCCAGCAGCTCCAAGGTACGCATGGGATGTGCGTCAGAGATGACGATGTCGCAGGGCAGCATTTCCCCGCCGTCCACCTCCACGCCGACGGCGTGCGTGTCATCGCAGACGATGCGTGTCACCTTCTGCCGTGTCAGGACCTCGCCGCCATAACGGTTGATGGTGTCCACCAGGGCCGTGGCGATACTGTCACTGCCGCCCCTGACACGGAAGGCACTCTGGTTGTAGAAGTCCATGATGAAAGCATGGGTGGAGAAAGGCGTCTTGTCTTTCTCTGCCGCATAGAGCGGAAGGTTGCCTACGAGGACCTTCGCAAGCACAGGGTCGGTAATCACTTCGTCAATGACGGCATTGATGGAACGCAGCTGATATTCCGTGTTCAGCGGAGCATCAGAGTCGGCATACCTGAGGGAGTGGAGTGACGAGGCATTGGCGATATCCTCGACAAGGTTGTAATACCTCACGAGATTGTCGTGCTGGGAAGGGAAATACGCCGACATCTGCCCGATGAAGGCTTCTCTGCCGTTGGCAAAGGCATACCGCCTGCCGCCCAGGGACACGACATCATAGCCCCGGGGGTCGAGCTGCGAGAGCCTCACCGTCCTGTCAATCTCCAGGTACCGCATGAGCCTGTCCAGCGTCTGCCCATGTGCGGCACTGCCGATGAAGTGCATGCCTGTCTCGAACTTTGCGCCACGCCGGGTGAAACATTGCAGGCAGCCCCCTGCCTGCCCGCCCTGTTCCAGGACGGTGACGGCATAGCCGTTCTTCGCCAGGACGACTCCCGAGGACAGTCCGCCCAGTCCGCTTCCGATAATGATAACCTTCTTCTGCCGTGTCATTGTTCCATTCTGTCTGCTATCTCTTCATACTTTTCCTTATAACGCCTGCGCATGGCGGATGCCTGCTGCTTCAGGTCGCCCATGGCGGAGAGTTCTTCCTGCGTAAGCGGCCTGTCCACCTCGACAAAGAACCTGCCCTTGTGCAGATGGTGACTGGTCTTGGGCAGGATCTTCCCCGGTCCGTAGAGAATCATCGGGAGAATCTCCAGTCCGAATTCACGTGCCATATAGAACGCTCCCTGGTGGAACCTTCCGATGCGGCAGTCCCTGGAGCGGGTGCCTTCGGGATAGACCGCTATGCTGTAACCACGCTCTATAAGCGAACGCAGATGGGGCATGATTTCTTCCAGTCCCTCCTTGACCGGCAGATACTCGGCATTGCGGATCAGCAGGCCATAGAACGGATTGTCCCATACCCAGGCGTTGGTGAGGAAGACGATCTTCGGCGTAAAGACCAGCTGGCACATCAGGTCGAGATGCGACTGGTGGTTGCAGATGATGATGCGGGGCTTGTCGAAGTCGATTCCTTCTGCCACCTCGAACCGGTACTTGGTACCGGGGATGCCGTGACGGAGCATCACAAAGCGTGAGGCATGATAGATAAGCTGATGCAGACGGAGACGTTTCTTCTCGGTCATCTTGCCGCACCTGGTGTAAATCCACACGAAAGGCGTGAAGACGGCCAGTGTGAAAAAGAGGAAGAAGAGCAGGGAATAAGCCGTGCGGAAGAACGTCGTGAACGCACGCCACAGCCGCAGGGGAAGTCCGTAGACTACGGCCAGAAAGCAGAGGACAGTGTTCAGGACACTGATGCGTGCGAAGTCCATCCCCGGCCGGAAATGGCTCACACGCTCGTCACGCGGAAGGTAATAGACCTGTACGGGTATCGGGACAATCCCGATGCCATGCCAGGATGCGAAGACGAGCAGCTCAAGCTCGGCCTCATAGCGTGAGGTGAGCAGTGACAGTCCATGCAGTCTGTGCAGCGGATAGAGCCGGTAACCGGTCTGTGTGTCGGGCAATGCCCTGCCCGTCTGCACATAAAACCAGAAATTGGAGAACCTGTTGGCAAAGGAACTGCCCTTGGAGCGGTTGACGCCTTCCAGCTGACGGCTGCCGATAATCAGTGCATGGGGATGCTGCAGATTGGCCTGCAGGAAGAGAGGAATGTCTTCCGGGTAGTGCTGTCCGTCACCGTCAAGGGTTATCGCATAGGAGAAGCCTTGCTTCAGGGCCGTCCGGAAGCCTGTCTTCAGCGCATGGCCCTTGCCTCTGTTCCGCACATACGCCACCACCGTGATGTTCTCAATCGCATGGAGGATGCCGAGGGTATTGTCCGTACAGCCGTCAGCAACGACGATGACATCATCGCAGTAGCGGAGCGCTCCCTCCACCACTGCCTTTATCGTCCCGCCGTTATTATAAGTAGGAATGACGACACAGATGCGTCTGCTTCTCAATCGCTTCTTCAGCTCCTCGTTCATCATACGGCTTTCATCACTAAGGAAATCTTTGCCATCGCCTTGCCGCCGGCAGAAAGTACCGCCATCTGCGCTTCAACGGCCGTTCCGTCATCAGACAGGACCAGCTTCTTCACCTGATACGTGAGGTGCAGGCTTTCCTCCGGTGATATGACGGAGAGGAACTTCACGTTCTTCACCTTGCTGATATCCAGCCTGCAGGGTGCGGAACGCTGTCCGGAAAGCAGGTCTTCGACGAGTTCCTTGCCCATCTGGACGATACATACGCCCGGAGTGACGGGCCGCCCGGGGAAATGGGCAGCATAGATAACACAAGAGGGAATCAGTTCGATGGCGTAATTCGCCACCGGACCGGCTCCCTCTTTACGGATTATTTTATACAGATTATTCTTCAGTTCCATCGCTTTCTCCTTCCGCCGCATCGGGTTCTACTTCATCCTTCATCAGTGAGAAACTGTAACTGACGTGATACTTCTCATCCTTGTACACGGAGATGCCGTGCAGCAGATTCTCCATGACACGCTGCAGATCGCTCTTCAGGACACGGCGGACATACCACTTGTCGAGCATCGGAATCACCTCTATCAGATCTACCTTCCCGGTCCGGGGATGGTAGGTGAACTCAAGTGCCGTGATGCCGAACTCATTGAACAGGACACCATGATACGCATCCGGTTCGCGCACAATGACAGAGATGCCGCTGAGGTAACCCTTCGGCAGCTCAATAACAGCGGCATACTTCGCCTTGCTGCCGATGCTGTCGGACAAAGGCGGCTGCGAAACCACGACACTGTCCTGCGCACTCACCGCCACCGGGAAGAGCGAAAGCAGGAAAATGCTAATTAACGGAAAAAACCTTCGCATTGACAGGACTGTTTACTTTCACGTTCTTCATCTCGATTACCGTACGGTCGCCCCGTTTCTCGACAAGCTCGACCTTGGTGACCATTGCGTGCTGACGGCTGAAATGGAGGACAATCTTCTGGAACATCTGCTGCATCTGCTTCTGCTGCGGATAGAGCACGGCGACATACTCGGCCGCTGATGACGATAGCGTCACCTTGAAGTCGCGCCTGTCATTGAGGGCTTTCCCCACGACACTGTTCATCATGATACGCGCTATCTCCTTGAAGAACTTGCTCTGATTGACATTGATGACATCATTGCGGCTGCCCTTGCTGATAAGGACACGCGGTCCGTTCAGTACGAAAGCATAGGAATAAGGCGAGGTGTACTCCCACCGCAGCTTGTCGCGCTGCTGGTAATACATCCTGCCGCGCGACACCATCCTGTCGTTGAGCATACGGAGATACTTCGTCTGCACAAAGTCACACTGCATGGTCCTCATGCCCGCAGCAGCAGCCTCTATCTGCTGTCTTATCCTTGCCTCGCCGGCCGACTGTGCAGAGACACTCGCTGTGGCGATACAGAACGCCATCAATACTAACAATAACCTTTTCATCATACATCTATTTTTCTTACTTGGCAATCAGGCAGCAGCCCAGGACTATGAGCCCCACTCCCACCCATTTCATCACGGAGACGGACTCATGGAAGAAGAGTATTGCTGCCAGAAGACCCAACACATAACTCAGACTGATCATCGGATAAGCCACACTCAGGGGATAATGCCTGACGATATACATCCAGAGAACAGAGCTTGAGCCGAAGAGCAGACCGCTACAGGCAAACTGCCAGTTGAGCAGGAGACTGTACCAGAACGCACGGGTCCAGCCGAAAGGCTGCATCTTCTGGAGTGCGAACTTCAGGAAGACCTGCCCACCTGCCAGAAGAGAACTCTGGATAACCGACAGAAACACTACTCTCCACATGACAACACCATCGCTATTGAATGGACAGGAGGAAGTTCCTCCGCTCCTTCACGCTTCAACAATGAATTGAAGAGAGGGGTGCTCTCGTCATGGCAGCCTACGAGGACGGTCCGTGCCTTTCCGTCTCTCAGGAGCATTTCCGCATCACGCACGGCCCGCGCCAGGGATTCCTTCCCCTGCGTATAGGTGACATTGTACCCGTGGCAGCGGGTCCTGATGGCGATGTTGCTGCTTATCGTGTTATGCGTACTCTGCATGAAGTAAGTCGGTTTCAACATCGTCTCTCCCTCCTGCCTTATCTGTTCCAGCAGCCGCTCACTGTATTCCAGGCTGCCATACATGGTACCGGTGATGATGGCGTCGGGCTGTCCGATGCCTGCCTTTGCCAGGGCCTCCAAGGAGGAGAGCAGAGAGCTCTTCATAAGTTTCCCCATGCGGCGTGCATCCAGAGGCCTGACGTATCTGCGGATACCGGACAGCTCATCCTCCGAGGTGATTTCAATGCGCGACAGGACCTTGACTTCCTTCTCTGCATCCCCCCCTGCCTCCGGAACACCGGCAGCTGTAGGATGGACGGAAAACAACAGAGCGGAATCATTGCCGCCAAAACCGAAGGAGTTGCAAAGCACGTGTTCCAACGTGATGTCCGCAACACCCGGTGACGGAGTAATCCCCCCCTCCATCTGATGTTCCCAGCCCAGGCTGGCCGGTACAAAACGGTTCTGCATCGCCAGGATGCAGATGACGGCTTCTATACCGCCCGACGCACTTGTCGTATGCCCCGTGAACGCTTTTGTACTGGACACCAACGGCATCTTGTCTCCAAAGAGACGATGCAGGGAGACGCTCTCACTCTGGTCATTATTGGGCGTACCGGTACCATGGGCATTGACATATTGAACATCCGCAGGACTGACCTGTGCCGTCTCGAGGGCTTCCTTCATGGCAAGGTAGGCTCCTTCGCCATTCTCTGACGATGCCGTCTGATGGAAGGCATCGCAGGCATTGCCATATCCTGTGAGGTAAGCATGAGGGGTGACGCCGCGGCTGGCAGCCCCTTCTTCAGGTTCCAGTACCAAGAAGGCAGCCCCTTCGCCTAAGTTGAGCCCTGCCCGTGTGGCATCAAACGGACGGCAGCGGTCGTGATCAAGAATCATCAGAGCGTTGAAGCCGTTGAGATGAAAACGTGACAGAGCCTCCGTGCCGCCGGCTACGACAAGGTCGGCACGATGGTCTTTCAGCAGCCGGGCACCCAGCATAATGGCATTGGCAGCTGAAGAACAAGCCGTTGAGAGGGTCGTCACCTCTGTGAAGATACCGAAATAACCGGCCATGGAGTTCGTACAGCTGCCACAGTCATGATGCTGAAGGAAATCCGTACTGCCCGCTTCCTCAAGGTGCTCGAAGCACAGTTCGGTGATGCCCATGCCGCCGACGGTCGTCCCGGAGACGAGGGCTATGCGCAAGGGCTCTCCTTTCTTTTTCCGTTCCAGGACGGCATCAACCGTGATTCCGGCATCCGCCAATGCCTGACGGATGGCGATGATGCCCATCAGGGCAGTCCGGCTCATCAGCTTCGACACAGGGATACCCGCCATCTCCTTCAGCTGGCTGTTCGTCAGATCCACCTCACCCACAGGCAATTCATGGTGGGCAGACTGAAGATGTTTCATCTCTCCAATGCCACTCCGCCTCTTCACCAACGACCGCAACGTCTCTTGTTTGTCCAAGCCGATGGCAGAGATGACGCCTTCCCCGGTAACTGTAATATTCATCTTGTCTGTCTGTCCGTTCACACCTGTTCCCAGGACGTGTGATTATTTCTTTCTGTTCTTGCTGACATAGTCGGCGATGGCGGCCACATTCGTGAAGATCTTCTTCCCTTCGGCAGGATCGGCCAGCTTGATACCGTACTTCTTTTCCAAAAGGACAATCAGCTCCAAGGCATCGATGGAGTCCAGCCCCAGGCCTTCGCCGAAGAGAGGTTCATTTTCATCAATGTCGTCAGCCGTCATTTCCTCGAGGTTCAATGCCTCTATGATTTCATCCTTCAGTTCTCTTATTAACTCGTCCATTGCAGTATCTATTTTATTGTGATATGATTTTTCTGTTCTTTTTCCCTTTGTTATACCTTGTTAATGTATACCGTATACAGGTCGGCTTCGAAATGTCCGCAATCCTCATAATCAATCCATCCCGCCAGCAGACTTGTCGTCTGCCTGTCCATGAAGGCGGTCCGCATCAGCGTTTCCATCTGCTGTTCGTCCTTTTCCGGGAGGATGTAGAAGGAAGTCTCTCCATGATATCCGTTGCGGATGGCAATCTCACCTGCTACGATGTTCGGCAATGTATATACGAAGACGGACGGGCTCGGGAAATAATTGTCCTTGTCGGCTATCGACGACAAGTAGCGCTTATCAGAAGCGACAGAGGAGGAGCGGTTGAAAAGCACGACCGCCCTGCTCCGGTCGAGTCCGCCGGGAAGTGTTCCTCCTGTCTGCTCCGCCCGCAGCAACAGCTCTGATGCGATGAATCCCAACCGGCACAGGCCATCCATCTTGTAATACTTCGGATAATCACCTCCCATCTGTTTATAGACAGCTGTAAGCAGATTGTTCCCCTCCTGTCCGGCATTGACAGGAAAGGCTTCGCCGTCAACCCATGCGCCGTCAGGAGTGATGTGTACAGAATGCGGCTTCCTGAGTTCCGGAACCGTATGGGCAGCCGCCTCTCCTCTATTTTTATCGGGACTGTTACCGCAGACCGCTGCGGATCTTGCATAAAGTGTCGCATTACAGCCGCCGAAGCCGGAGAGCATCTTCAGAAAAGAATGCCTGTCCGTCGGACGATGTTCCTGGGCCATCAGCACCTTACCTGACACCCCGGCCTCCCGGTATCCCCGGGTGCCTAAAACAGTATGGTCATCAACGGACTTCATCCCGAGAATCGTTTCAAAAATACCTGCGGCACCCAGTGTATGTCCGATATAGCCTTTCAATGCGTTGACAGGCAGGTCGGAAAGACCGGCCTGCCGGAGGGCGACAGCCTCCATCTGGTCGTTAAAAAGCGTGGCCGTTCCATGGGCATTGACAAAGGCGATGTCCTCCTTGCCGACTTCTTCCAATGTCTGCTGCAATGCGGTGGTCAGCCCGTCGGCCGTCTTCGACGGCGTACTGATATGAAAGGCATCATTCCTTATGTACCCGTGTCCTATCTGCCATATCCGTTCGTCTGCCCTGCCGCTGCTCCGCCTGCCGGGAGAAAGACAACTGCCCAGTACCACCGTTGCAGCTGCTGCACCTAAGTTCATACCCTGACGTTCTATATCGAAAGGACGGCAAGCCTCAGCCGACATGGCGTTCAGCGACTGGAATCCGGAGATGATGAAACGTCCGGGACAGTCGGCACCGCATACGACGGCATGGTCATAAACCCCCGACTGCAGCAATCTGCAGGCCAAGATCATCGCGGCCGAACCGGAAATGCACGCATTGCATACTGCAACAGGACGGGTCCTGAAGCCCAGCCGGACGGAGATCCGCTGTGCCGTCCTGCCCAGATACAGGTCTTCATCCGCAGTCTTCCCTAATTGCTCTATTGCACCTTTGGTAGAACTCAGGATGAACACCGAGCGTTGATCCGACACGTCAATCCCCGCCGCATCAATGGCCTTGCCTGCAGAACGGCAGACCAGCTCTTCAAAGTCATCCGGCAACAGGGAGGCCGTAAAGCCATCAGGGATGCCCTCGGTCATCGGGGCATAGGCACGCAGGCCCGACCTACCGGCCTTTATCGCCCGATAATTGTCCTCTGATGTATCGCCCAGAGGGGAAATGATGTTGTCAGCTAATACATAAACCATCTTTTCTGCAGATTCCCCCCGCCACTCATTCCTTCGTCTTCACCTGTCCCCAACGTTCCTTCCACTGCTGGTAGAAGGGGGGATTGTCCCATACCAGCTGATAGTCAAGGTCCATGAACACCTGTACGGAATGGCCCGTCGCCATCAGGCTGTCATCCGCCGTATCATGTATCTCATAATCGAAGACAATCTTGGCTGCCTCCGTAGGACGGTAGAGGATATCGATGCGTGGCCTCATGCCATACCTGACAGGCTTCTTATAGTGGAACGAGAGGTCGACCAGAGGAGCGAAATAGCCGTGGTCGAAGAAGCCCGTGTACTCCAGTCCATATTTCTTCCCGAAGGCTTCCCGCGCATCTTCAAAGTAAAGAGGATAGGAACCATGCCATACGACATTCATGGAATCAACCTCACTGAAGCGGACGGCAAACTCTTTGGATGCTCTTAATTCTTCCATTTCAATACCGGATTTCGTCATTTTCTAAGCGTCTTCCTGTTCTTTGACGGCAATCTTCATCTCGGATGTAACCAGCACTTTCCTGCCGCAGGTGACGACCGCCTCTGCCAGCGTCATGCCGAACACTTCTTCCTTCACCTCCACACGTGTGGTAATGGTGTCTCCGACACAGGGCAGCTCCATGACTTCAAAATTGCGTACAGCACCGATGAAGCCCAGCTGGACGGCCTTTTTCAGGATGTATCTGTTGACATACCCGATGCGGGCAGCACAGGTCTGTGCAATGTTCTCCATCAGGCCGGAAGCGGAGAAACACCTCCCGTCTACGAAAATGTTACCTTCCCGCACCACGGTCTCGGTAACCGTCAGCTTCCTGTCGAAGTGTACGAGAGTGCCGATCATGACAAAAGGCTCCTGCTGCGGCAGCAGTTCGTGTACGTCTATCGAACGGAGCGCATCTTCGGAAGGGTTCTCCACATCAAAATTCACCATCTTGTCAACCATCGACTGATCATGACCAGAAGTCATGGAAGTTAAACCATTGCAAAGGATACTGGCGCACTCTGCGTTCAAGTTCCTTCACGTAACTGTCTGCCAGCTGCTGCATCTGCTGTCTGCGGGGGGCACGTCTGTCGTAGGAGAGGCGTGCCACATACACCTTGTAGCCTCGGGCCGATGTCTTCATGACGTTGACGGCAAGGACATCCAGGCCTTTCATCGCCGCCACGGAAAACGGACCTGCCGGGAAACGGGCATCAGCACCCAGGAAACGTGCCGTCACCGTCTTGGCAGAGCCGATGATGCGGTCGGCAGGCATACTAACGATCTCACTGTCATCAAGTGCCTTGTTCACCAGAAAGAGGTGGCTCATGTCGTCCTTGACAGGTATCATACGGATGTTATGGTGCCCAAGGACCTTCTGCCGCCCGGCCATTACCGTGGCCTTCTCTCCTCCGAAGACCAAAGCATTGAACCGCTTTGTCTTTGATATGAGGGAATAGCCGGCCACCTCGTAGCAGCCGATATGAGAACTGAAGACCAGGAAACCTCCCGGTTCCGTCTCCAGCCGGCGGAAATGCTCCTCCCCCTCCGTCTCCAGCCTGAAGTGCTTTCCTGCAAAAACGGCAAACCGGTCGACCACGACCCAGCTGAACACACAATGGTTCAGGTAAACGCTCCATGCCGCACGCAGCCTTCCGTATCCCAGCCGGTGACGGTAGAAGGCGTAGGCGGATGTCCGGCTGTGATTGGTATTCAGCAGCAGGCAGACCGGTATCACAAAGAGGGAGGTGACCAGATAGACCATCCGCACATCCAGCCAGCGCAGCGACTGTATCAACGCCCGGTGCATCCAGCCACTGCCGTACGTCGTGTTAGCCAACCTTGCTTTCGATATAATCGCAGAACTGTGACAAAGTAACCACTCCCTGCATCTCCTCCGGCTTGATCTTAAAGCCGAAGTTCTTCTCGACAATGACGACGATGTCCACAAAGTCCAGACTGTCAATGCCGAGGTCGTCCTTCAGCTTTGCCTCCGGCGCGATGTTCTCTTCGTCAATCTCCAGATCCTCAATGAGGAAGTTTCTTACTTTCTCTTCAATTTCTTTTCTTTCCATTTTTATGTTATTCGACTGATGTTTTATTTCCGTTTCACTTCCAGGATGGTGTGTCCCTGTCCTATTCCGTCGTGGATGCCAACCACATCAAGACCGGCACGGCCGATCAGTCTGATCATGTCGTCCGAGTGATACATCTTGCTGTTTCCGTTTGCCATGACCGTGAAATAGACGCTCGTCATCGTCAGACACAGGGAGGCCGGCTCATACTTCTGCCGGTCCCAGAAGGTCTCCATTATATACAAGGTGGTATCAGCGGTCATCACCCCGGCTGTGCGAGAGAGGATACTGCAGATTTCGTCTTCTGAGAAGCAGTCCAGGAACTGGCTCATCCAGATGGCATCCCACTCGCCCTCCGGCAACCGGTTACGCTCGTCAAGGATGTCCGTCGGGAATCCGCCGATGCGTTCCGCCCCTTTCTCGCCGGCAATGTTCTTCTTCATCATCCCGATCTGGCCCGGCAGGTCGACAATCGTGACGTTGACCTCCGGGTCATAGTCCACACAGCGCAAGGCAAAACGGCCTGTATTGCCGCCTACATCCATCAGCTGTACGGGATGTCTGCCGAAGACTATCTCCAAGGCCTTGTTAAAGGAATGGTCGCTATAGAAATGGTCAAAGCCGAACCAGCTGTCCTACACCTGCCTGTCAAGCTGCGACAGCCCCTCATAGATGGTAGGCCAGTCGCCAAGCGTCTTCAATCCGGCCGGCTTGCCTTCCTTGAGTGCCTCGTCAAGATAGAACATACCCCGATAGTTGACATCATGGTTGAAATCAATGTTCACCCGTGTGGCCGGGTCGTTGAGCAGGAACCATCCGGTCTTGGAAACCGTATAACGGTCGGTCGCTCTGTCCACCAGCACCGTTCCGGCACTCAGCGAAGCCTCGAGCAGGACCTTCAACGCGTATTCCGAAAGCCGCGTCTGCTCCTTCAGTTCATCCAGCGTCAGCCCTTCCTGGCTGTCACGCAGCGCATCCAGGATGCCCCACTTCACCATCAGGCGCGACACCTGGAAGATCACAGGACCCCATGCTATATACTCGGCAAGGCGTTGCGCCTCACGGGCTGACAGCTGCTCCTGCGTATATCTGTCACTTTCTGATTGAAATAGATTCATGCGTGCTGATTACTTCGCCTTTTTTATTTCGGCTCTCAGTGCCTCTCCGAGTTTCTTTCCCGTATGCCGGGCACCGTCCTTTATCAGGTTGAGTTTGGTCCCCCACGTTCCGCCTTTCGCACATACGCCGGAGAGCCGGGCCAGAACAGACCTGCCGGCATCCAGCAAAGTCACATCGCAGTCATAGTTGCCCTTTTCACTGATGGCGTTGACGGTCACCTTCAGCGTATACGCCGCTTTGGGGAAACTGCCTAAGATAACCAGACCTTCAAGGGGGATGTTAGCCCTGGTGATGAAGAAGTCCACTATCTGCGGCTTGTCTTCCTTCCAGTCCTTCTCATATTCGCTGAAATCCGCTTCGGACATTCCATGAACAGAAACGAACTCCATTTCCGTGTTTACCAGTTTCACACCGTTCAACACGGCAAAAGAACCTTGCTCCAGCTTCTGCGCCATCGTCGAGAGCGAGCATATCAGTGCGAACAGCAACAATACAAGTTTCTTCATCTCAATTCTGCTTTAATCATACCGGCCATGACAGGTCCAGGAAACAGATCCTGTCCTTATCTGGCCTTCTTAATCAGCTTCACCACCTGCTCGGCCAGTTCACGGTATGTTTCGACACGGCGCTTCTCATTGCCGTAACCTGCTCCTGCGACACCGTCAACGTCAATCACGGCAAAAGGACGCTTCACGTTCTTCTCGTAGAAGTCCATCAGCGCATTCATGTGCGCATCGCCTGCGCCGAAACCAATGAGGACAGAGGCGCCGGTGCTGCCATAATGGAAATCTTTCACATGAACGACGATCGTGTAGTCGGCTTCACTCTTCTTGTCCGTAACGGTCACGCTCTTCGTCTTGTCATTGAAACGCTCCATGAAGTTCGCCTCCGCACGTTCAAGCTCCGCCTTGTAGTCACGTTCCCACTCCGCACCTTTCTCTTTCAGAAAAGACTTCACATCCTTCCCTTCCAGCGTGGCGTGGCTGTAATCCCACACGACGTAGACCTTTTCCTTCGAGGTTTTCAGCTTTGCAAGCGATCCGCTCTTCAATGTTACATCGGCCTTGGCAAAAAGACTCATGACACAGCATACTGCAAAAGACAGCAATAATACGATTCGTTTCATAACAGGTAAAATATAAGTAAATAATCAAATGTACTCAGATTCCATCCAACAGGTTTGAACGGTCCCGTCCCGGCTACTCCCGGAACTTCCTGATGACCAGGGCGGAGTTGGTACCGCCGAAGCCGAAAGAATTGCTCAGCACGGTGTCGACCTCCGTGTCAACGGTTGCCGTGGCAAGGTTCAGTTTCTCAGAATACTCGTCAGGATGCTCAAAGTTGATGTTGGGCGCAACGAAGCCGTGCTGCATCATCAGCGTGCTGTACACCGCTTCCGACGCCCCCGCCATCCAGCACTCATGGCCTGTCATGCCCTTGGTAGAGGAGATCAGGGCATGCTTCCCCTCAAACATACGGTTCAGGGCGATCGCCTCATACATATCTCCCTGATGCGTACTCGTGGCATGGGCATTGATATAGTCGATGTCGTCAGCCTTCATCCCTGCCGCATCCAGCGCACGGCTCATGGCGATCACGCACCCCTCATCGGAAGGCTGGCTGATGCCGCCGCCATTGCTCGAGAAGCCGTAACCTACCACCTCGGCAAGGATGTTCGCCCCGCGGGCCTTTGCATGACCGTAGTCCTCCAGGACCAGTGAGGCAGCACCGCCGCTCGGTATGAGACCGTCACGGTCTCTGTCGAACGGACGACTCGCCTTCGCCGGTTCATCCATGCGGACAGAGAAAGCACCGAGCGCATCGAACGAGGCCATCGAATAGTAATTCGTTTCCTGGGCACCACCGCAAAGCACCATGTCCTGCAGTCCCTGCCGGATCATCATAAAGGCCAGACCGATGGAATGGCTGCCGCTGGCACAGGCCGAACTGACGGTGAAGTTTACTCCGCGCAGATGGAAGATGGTGCTGAGGTTCATGTTCACCGTAGAGTTCATCGACTGGAAGATGAGCCCATAGCCCAGCATGGCCGAATCGTGCTTCTCGTCCATGATCTTTGAAGCCTCGATGACCGGCTGGGCAGAGGAGTCGTTGCCGAAGATACAGCCCACCTCGTTCTCACGGAGATAGTCATCGGTGACGCCTGCCTGTGCGAAAGCCTGCAGACTCGACATATAGGCATAACGCGCCTCTTCTGACATTCCGGCACGTGTGTGGCGGTCGAGCATCTTCTTTGTGATGACAGGCTCTTCAACGATACCCGTCAGAGCCGAACGATAGCCATAGGCAAGGCGTTCCTTCTGAAGGCCAATGCCCGACTTTCCCTCGTATAACGACTCCTTTACAGTGTCAAGGTCAGTACCGAGACACGACCATATTCCCATTCCGGTAATAACTGCTCTTCTTTCCATTGTATTAAAAGACCTCCTCCGGAAGGAGGACTCCCCTGACAGGACAGAGGATTGCTTCTATTGTTTTTTTATATTTACTATTGCTGAAAGTCCACGAGTGGACAAGTAGACATGCCGAGTGGACAAGTAGACGAGACCGGGAAGGCCGTTGCCCTGCCGGCCTCTACGTATAGAGTCCGCCGTTCACACTGATGACCTCTCCCGTGACATACGCTGCGGCATCGGAAGCAAGGAACGCCACTACGGCCGCCACCTCCTCCGGTCTGCCGAAACGGCCCGCCGGAATGAGTCTTTTCAGCTCGTCCTCAGGCAGATCCCTGGTCATATCGGTCTGTATGAACCCCGGAGCGACGGCATTGACCGTGATGTTGCGCGGTGCCACCTCCTGTGCCAGTGCTTTCGTCGCACCGATCAGCGCGGCCTTCGCCGCACTGTAGTTGACCTGTCCGGGCATCCCCTTCAGCCCCGACAGTGACGCCATATTGATGATTCTGCCACCACGCTTCCGTGGCATCATGTGCTTCAGCAGCCTGCGGGTGATGTAGAAAAAACCGTTCATATTCGTGTCGAGAACGCTATGCCAGTCGTCTTCCGACATCATGAACATAACATTGTCCCGGCGGATGCCGGCATTGTTCACCAGAACGGAGATGAATTCACCGGGATGGGCAGCCTCCCAGGCATCGACCGAAGCCTCTATCGCCCCGGGGTCGGCAACATCAAAAGGCAGAAGCTCGGCATGGCCGCCATGGGCTTCTATCTGCCGTTTCACTTCCTGCGCGCATTCTGAATTGGAACGGTAATTGATGATTATCGAATACTGTTCCGCCAGAAGCAAGGCAACAGCACGGCCGATTCCGCGTGACGCACCGGTTATCAAAGCATATTTCATGTTTTACGAGCCTTTAGTTTTATCATTCCAGCTTATGGGGTGAACGATATCTTGAAAATATCCCGGGCAAAGGTATAAACTTTTTTTTGATTATTATTATATTTTTGATGATTATTGTATCTGTCAGTCCTTTCAGGCTGGTCGTGAAAACCGCCCCATGCAGGAGGGTTTCCTTTCAGACAGGCAGATTCCGCTTTCCCCCTGAAAGAACATAGCGGCGTGTACGGGCGAAGGGAATGCAGTTCCTGCCGCATAAAAGCCAAAAGACAAAAGGAACCGGAGAGGGGGACTGCACACTGCACACTTTCGGCACGGGGCACTTCTTGCCTTTCCGCATAATTTTCGTACCTTTGCCGCATGAAAACAGGAATCATCGTTGCGATGGACAAGGAGTTCGCGCAACTCAAGGCCCTCCTCACCGATGCCGCGACAGAGCACTCCGGACACCGGGACTTCGTCACGGGCAGACTGGGGGAAAAGGAAATCATCCTGCAGAAATGCGGGATCGGAAAGGTGAACGCCGCCGTCGGCACCGTGGAGATGATCAGCCGCTACCACCCCGACCTCATCGTCTCAAGCGGCTGTGCCGGCGGAGCTGACACGTCACTGGAGGTGACGGACGTGGTGGTGGCGGCGGCGTGTGCCTACCACGATGCCTACTGCGGCGACGAGGTGGACTACGGACAGATCATCGGCATGCCGGCACGCTTCAAGGCACCGGCGGAACTTGTCAGCAAGGCACTGTCGCTGAACACGCACCCGGAATGCAAGAGACTGCACATCCGGAGCGGGCTGACCGTCAGCGGAGAGTGGTTTGTCAACTCACGCGAGAAAATGCGGCAGATACTCGACAGATTCCCCGATGCAACGGCCGTCGACATGGAGAGCTGCGCCATCGCACAGGTCTGCCATATCTACCGGACACCGTTCGTCTCCTTCCGGGTCATCAGCGACATACCGCTCAAGGACAGCAAGGCAAGCCAGTACTACGACTTCTGGGAACGCATCGCCAACGGCAGCTTTGAAGTGACGAAACATTTTATCGATGTAATATAATAATAGGAGTCAAGCCAGATGCGCTGTCTGCTGCAGGCAGGCGGACTCATGGGAAGGCTGCAAGGGCGACAGATTGACACGGAAGATTATCCGGACCTGCGCCCCACTCCACCAAAAATAAAAGAATTACAATGAACAAGATTCCATCATTCACCATCGACCACGAACGGCTGCTGCGTGGCATCTATGTAAGCCGCAAGGACGAGGTGGGCGGCGAGACCGTCACCACATTCGATATCCGCATGAAAGAACCCAACCGCGAACCGGTGCTGCACGTAGGAGCCATCCACACCATCGAGCACCTGGCCGCCACCTACCTCCGCAACGACCCGGAATGGAAGGACCGCATTGTCTACTGGGGACCGATGGGCTGCCTGACAGGCAACTACCTCATCCTCCGCGGCGATTTCGAGTCGAAGGACATCGTCGGTCTGATGCGCCGCACCTTCCGCTTCGTCGCCGACTTCGACGGCGAGATTCCCGGTGCAGCTCCGCGCGACTGTGGCAACTATCTGCTCCACGACCTGCCCATGGCAAAATGGGAGGCACGCAAATTCCTCACGGAGGTGCTGGACAACATCGCCGGAGAGAATCTGCATTATCCGGAAAAGTAAGACGATCTCAACCCAAGGAAGCCTCCCCCCTCTCGGGACTGTGCCAAAAGTTTATATGGTAGCTAACTTTTAGGTAAAGATTGTAGAAATATTTTCGTCGTGCCCCGGGACTCTGTCAAAAGTTTATATGGTAGCTAACCTGTAGGAACACCCCCACCGTCTGTACCTAACTTTATGAACCAGTAGATAATTAATAGATGAACAATGACGGGCAGGAAAAACGAGCCTGTAGATAATCGATGAGGATTATCATTACGCACACACGATTCTTTGCTGTCAGTGTGTCGAGGGTAAACACCATTGGTGCTGAGGGTGTACACCCATGGTGTCAAGGCTCAGTACGGATTACGTTAAGCATTATGAAAATCGGATAGAAGTCAGTTCGTTTCATATTTCCTATAAATCTGCATCAGCGTTGTTGTCAGTGCATCAATTGAAGCATTGATGGAGAGTGCTTCTGCCGTTCAGCCAATCATTCTGCAGGTTTTGTTACTCCACTTGGATTTATCCACAAAAATTTTAGTGGATCCAAGATTCACCTTTTCGCCACCGAGATACATTCGGAGCATTACAGGTGATTTTCCTTCTTTGTTCTCATAGTTGGAATGTCGGTAGTAGGATACCTTGAAAGTCGTTTTCATAACGCATCATTTTAGTGTAGCTTTTTGGCTACAAAGTTCGACATAAGTTCTTGAAAACGAAAGTTTTGTATGCCGTCAATTTGATAGTCATTTTCCATTCATTGCTACATTTTTTTGAGAGCCTGCTTTTATGTAGCAATTTCTGTAGCAGAAAATGACCGAATGATGACTATCAAAAGGTATAGTTTGGCAGTCAAACGGATATGGATAAAAAAACAAAAAATCGCTGTAAAACCTTGATTTTACAGCGATTATCCTTGTTTTGAAGGCTAAAATGACGTGTTGTTTGACATCCTTTTGAAACCTATTTGTGGACCAGCCTGGGCTTGAACCAGGGACCTCCAGATTATGAGTAAAGCAGAATAATATTTTGTGATTTTTTAATATCAAAAGTTTTACTGATTTCCAAAGAGTTACTAACTTCGCAGCAGTTTATGATACTCCGAAAAACCCCGTATCAAAATGACTCTGTTTTCCCATTGTTTTCCCGATAAACCTCGGAAAACACGGGGCTTTGAGAGAAAAATCGGAAATTTGTTTTCCCATTGTTTTCCTAAAATGGAGTAAAAAGCGAAGTTGAGACCTCCAAACTATTGACAGGTATGGTAAAGAAATTAGACACAACCTACAAGAGCGCACGATTCGGGAATTGCACCTATGCACTCATCCTTGACAAGCGTCATCCGAAGAAAGACAGGAATACATTTCCCGTCGCTATGCGCTATACCATAGGCAGAAGGTCGTGGTACAACTATGTCGCTGGCGAATTTACGGAAGAGGATTTCTCCAGAGTATGCAATCTCAGCGCCAAGGCCGTACGCTCGGAACTTTATGAGAAGAAATTGGAATTCGACGCCATCTTTGAGGCACAAGTGGAGCTGACAGAGCGTCTAGGAAATGGTCTGACGCTCGATAGGATAAAGACAGCTATCACCGGCGTTGACACTTCCAAAGGGACATCCTTCTTTAGCGTGTGGCAGGACAAGATTAATTTCTTCCGAACCAACAACAACGGAGAGCAATACACCACAGCCGAGTCTTACGAGTGTGCCATGAAGTCTTTCCAAAGGATTCTTTGGGACAGACCGATTACTGGTTTTAAGATAGGGAAAGAAGATATTGAATACTGGAGTAACGGAATGCAAAATGGTGTACTGGACGAGAATGGCAAGGAAATAGGGAAAATAAGGGAGGCAACAAGAGGTCTTTATCTCCGTAACTGCCGTGCTGTTTGGAATGAATGTGTGTCGCTTGGCTATCTCACCAATCAAAAATATCCTTTTTCAAATGTCAAGAAAAAGAAACTCGTGGCGATTCCTGTCGGTGACACAAGGAAAGATCGTTACCTGAATGTCCAGCAGATGACAGAGCTCTATCGAGTGTTCATCGAGAAACGCTATCCTGACACATGGAAGAAGGGATATGCCGAGAAAGCCCATTACTCACTCGGATTGTTCCTTGCCCAATACTTGTGCAACGGTTTCAATATGGCAGATGCGGGCGAACTGAAGTATTCGCAATTCTATTTCGATAGTGGCAGAAAGGCTTTCAAATTCAAACGAGTAAAAACCAGACACAGCACAGAAGGAGACGTAGAAATAACAATCCCCATCATAGAGCCTCTACAGCGGATTCTTGATGAGATAGCAGCAGCACCCGTTCTCAATGGATTCGTGTTCCCCAAAATTCTGAATGGTGCAACACATAAGGCCGACAAACGCAAACTAATCTCTCAGGAAAACTCAAATGTGCAAGACCGAGTAATCAAGATATGCCAAGACGTGTTACATTGGGAGATACGTCCTTCAGGAACTTGGTGTAGACATTCCTACGGAACTAATCTAACTCGTGCCCATGTAGAGGAAAGGTATATCTCACAGAGTATGGGGCATGCGACAGAAATGTCCATTACCGAAAGGTACATCGCACAATTCCCGTTGGAAACCATGTTCGAGTACAATAATAAGCTTTTAGACTTGGAGCCAAAGGTGACAGAGGAAGATGTCATGAGCATGACGGAGCAACAGAAGACCGACATGCTTCTCAAACTGCTGGCAAAGAATTAGTTCGAAAATCATACTGTTCAGATGAAATCCATTAAAGAACCCCCAAATAATGCCATGAGAGAGGCCATGGATAAGGTGTACTCATGGAAACAGGAGCACCCAGAAGAATACTCACGTTTCTCTGTGGAGATGATGAAGGTTGCTCGTAACGATTTCAGTTGTTATGAGCGCATATTCAAAATGGCGACATCCTTCGTGCCGACATCGGTACTTGTTGAGTGCCAGAAACTTTTTACATCCGACTCGGAGGAATCTATTCCCGCAGACGATAGTGCTGCTGTTGCCAGTCAAGTCATTGACGAACTGATGAGGCTAAAAGGCTATCTGAGATTTGGCATGTACGCTGAAACGATAGGGGATGATGCTACAGGGGAGGCAAAAGACGATAATGCATCGCCTGATGAGCCAAGAGGCCTTATCCTGATAAGGGAATTTAGTTTGGTAGATAAAGACCAGAGCGATGATGACGAGGAACATCTATATATCCCTTGCGTAACGGCACAAGAGTTCTGGGAGTCACTACCGTCTTTCATTCAGATGGCCGTCTTCACCTTTGGCAAAGGGCATTCTGCCGATGAGCTTGCAACAATATCAAAGCGAGTCATGTTGTCTGCCATATACACGTTGCCAGAAATCTTCCACAAACTTCGCAATCAAATCCTTGCAGGCAACAACACCCTGCTGATGTGTGCGTTGTACTTCATCTGCTTTGACCACGGACTTCCAAAAAGCGCGATGGCACTAAACAAGATAAGCCTTGGAGCCAGGCAAATATCCTATATGCGAGAAAGCATCAAGGCAGTCATTGAACGCCTTGTGGATTCAAGTGTGACCAATGGGTGTGACAAGAAAGCAGAATGGACTAAAACGATTAAGGAGGTCGAGGAAGCAGAATTGCAGCAGACTATGAAGAACGCACTTGCCAACACAAAGGGTAAGCATGGGCGAAGAACCATTCTACAAGAAGAACGCAGTCTTGATGACCTTCTTATCGCCGATGACAAACAAGCATTGAAGGAATCAATACGGACAGCTCTCAACGACATGGAACATGAGTATGAGACCGCTTACATCAAGGCTGCGCTCATACGCTCTGGTCATCTTGACCCCAACACGCCTTTTGCCGTCTTCCTCCGTTCCATCTGTGATTTTTCAGGGAAGGAGTACAAGTATGACCCAGCTCAAAGGGTTGACTCGTTCGTTACATATGAGAAGGAGCAATTCAAGACTTCCAAGAATTCCAAGTGGCAACGGGGAAGAAGAATAGTGGCATATTTGACGGAAATCTTCAAAATTGACGAATAAATTGTGCCATTTGAAGTGGCACAATTACGCGGACCGGTATTTGTGCCGATTGGATTGGCACAAATACTATTCAAATCTGGCAGAACTCGTAAAAAATATAAAAAGAAGGGAGTAAAGCTTTTCTGAGCGATTATCTTTCGTAAAAATGATTTATTTTCACTACCTTTGTGCCATGAAACCGAATGACATGGAAGAAATAAATCGCATTAAAGTCGTGTTGGCAGAGAAGAAACGCACTAACAAGTGGCTTGCGGAGCAAATGGGTGTAAAACCCTCCACCGTTTCCAAATGGTGTACCAACTCCTCTCAGCCCGACGTTGCAAGTCTGTTAAAGATTGCAGACTTCTTGGAGGTTGACATTAAGGAACTGATTGTTCGCGAATATAATGCTTATATGGAAAAGGCAAGCTCTGTTATTGGAAGCATCATTGAGGGAAAAAGAAATCATGAACGTGTACCCGAAAAAACAGATTAGAGTACATTATGTCTACCCCATATAAAAGGCAGAGATGGCAAATGAATGAATGACAAACAAATAAAGGTAAGGTGTAAAACCGACTGAATGTTTTTATAATGAGTAATAGTAGCATCAATACGCCTCTTAAGGGTAATCAAATAAAGATTAAACTTAGAGAAACGTATGAATCTCTGGAAAAGTTATTCTCGCCCCATGGTTATGAGGTGAGCACTTATCACACTCCCGTAAATTTCGAGGAAGCTTTAACGCGTCCCATTCACCGTTGGTATGCCTACAAAGAAGGATTCTCCCCTTCTTTCGTTCGTGATTTTATAGCTGAGTATTCGACATCCAAATCAAACATCGTATTTGATCCATACGGAGGAGTTGGCACAACAGTATTAGAAGCAAACATTAATGGCTATGAAGCATATTCCTTAGATGTTAGCCCGCTTGGAAATTTTGCATCGAAAGTCAAAAATAGAGAGTATGCAGAAAATGATATCAGACAATTGGAGCAAACCGTAGCGACATTTCAGGAACTCGCTTCCTATAATGACATCGATGACTACAACATCAGTCCAACTGTGAAAAGGTACTTTGCAAAGGAAACGTATTCTGCTATTATACAGACCAAGAACTTCATAAAAGACATAGCAAACGAGAAAGTACATGATATCTTTCTCCTTTCCCTTTTGGCGATTCTTGAGAAAGTTTCCACCCATAGGAAAAATGGTAACGGTGTAAAACGGAAAATTCACGAACCTAATCCGACGTCTTTTCCAGCCCTTAAAGAACTGATGGTAAAAAAACTTAGACTTATTGTTGATGATATTCAACAGTCTCAGAGAAAGAATCAAAACAACATAATAGAGGGCAGTTGCCTGGACTCCTATAAGTTGCCAAAGAAAGCAGATGTCGTTATCACATCACCACCGTATGCAAATTGCTTTGATTATAGTAAAGTGTATTTGATAGAATTATGGATGGGAGATTTCTTTTGCACAAGAGAAGACCAACAGTCTTTTCGCGAGAGGTCTTTGAAAAGCCATGTCCACTATCGATGGAAGAGAAAAGACAACGAAAGCATCCCTATCGTTGATGATCTCATCACACCATTACTTGAAGATTGCGACTTATGGAGCAATAGTATCCCGTCAATGATATCTGGATACTTCCATGACTTGAAAATGTGTTTGAAGGAACTATCAAACAATCTGAATCATGGAGCGACTGTTGGTTTCGTTGTTGGGAATTCCACATATTCAGGTGTCGTTATCTCTACGGATTTATTGTTGGCCCATATCGCACTTTCCTTGGGCTATGAATGTTCTGATATTAAGATATATCGTATGGTTGTGCCTTCTTCTCAACAAACAAAATTGATAGAGAAGGATGATTGGAAATATGTTAGAGAAAGTATGGTTGTATTGAAATGGAAATAGAAACTATAGACAGAACAGGTGGGTATAACCCATATCAGTTAACATGGGGTGAAGAAATCGCATTTCCATCAACCCGCAAGTTAACAGAATACGGGAACCGTGTATATAACAGGTACCCTGCTCGTAGCATTTTCCTTGTTCCCAGGGCAATATTATCCCAACACAAGAACAAAAGGTTTAACGTACTTGACCCATTTATGGGATCGGGTACAACTGCTGTTGAAACTATTCTTAGCGGCAACATGCCTGTTGGCGTTGAAATGGATCCATTTGCCAGGCTTATAGCAAATGTTAGTTCTACTATATTTAACGAAAAGGATTTTGCTTCATTGAATAATGTCTTTGAAGAGATTTTGAGAAGTTGGAGTACTTTTGAGCCTGCTTATACTCCAAAATTAGCTGGTATAGAAAGATGGTTTAAGGAAAATGACTTAAAAAAACTACTGAGTCTAAAAAATTGCATAAAGACACTGACTCCATCTAAATATCTTTCCTTTATGATGGTTGCTTATGCTGATTGCATTAAACCAGTTTCTTTAATGGAAAGACAATCTCTTAAGCCATATATATCGCGGAAACATCCTAAGGAAACAAAAGGAGTGATTGATTCTTTTGTTTATAGCTACAAGGCCCATCTTGATGCTATAAAACAAATGACAGAAGTGGCTACACCTGCTAATATAAAATGGATTGGAGATGATGCGACCAATTTTAGAACTGAAAGTCCTTATATTGATCTCGCAATTACATCGCCACCATATATAAACGCATTAGACTATACAAGATGTGTGAAGATTGAAGGTGCCATGTGCGATTGTATCGATAATGAAATTGCTGCAGACATGCGAAATGTACAGGTGGGCCATGAGAATAGAAAGAATGAAGATATTAACAATACTGTGTATAAAACATTCAAACCATGGTATGACAAGATTCTTCCTAAAGACAAGGGGCGCGCAAACACCTGTATGGCATATTTCAATGACATATACAAAAATCTAATTTGCGTATATCAAGCACTCAGACTTAATGGAGAGTATCACATAATCATAGGGGATAATATCATTAAAAAAGTAGAAGTTCCCACCCATAAGATTATTGCGTCTTTGGCAGAATCGGTTGGTTATAAATGGTTTGGTATTTACAAGTATCAGATAAAAGACCATCGAACATCTATACCCAGAGACAATGTGAAAAATAAAATTCAATATGAATATGTATTAATGTTAAAAAAATAACATATGGTTGGTGAATTAAAATGCATATATAGTTACTACAATACCCTATTGGATATTTGGAGTTCTTGGAATGATTCTGTCTTATATGGAATTATGCCCGAAGGAGCCAGTAACTTTACGGAAGCACTGGGCATTAATAGCTCAGATGGCAGATCCAGGGCCAAAGAGATGTTCCGAATAGGATTGCTAAAAATGGAACTAACCAAAGGGCAAACAGCTTTAGATGCCATTAGGGAACAGAATAATGTTCAGTCTAATTTAGGATATGTAGCTGCAATTTTGGCAAAAGCAGCAAAAGTTGAAAGGACTGAATTCATTGACAAAGCTCTTTCCGCATTATGTGCGTTGTTTTCCTTAATGCAGTCTATAAAGATCGATGAACACGAAGTTTCAATAAATACTTTGATTTTCAAATTGGGCAAACTGTTTCCGTGCCCAACGCACATTGATTTCAGAACGTGGTTCAGATATGTGTTGTCGGCATTTTTATGCGAATTAAATTACCGAGTAGAAATACATCGTAACGATTTGAAAGAGAGCAAGAGAGATTCAGTATATTTCTCTAATTTCCTTCTTTCAAATTCTTCTCATATATCGTTGACCATTCGTGCTAATAAACAAAATGGCTACCAAGCTCGCAAAACCATATCAAGTGCAGAGGATGTGATGTCTGCTATAGAAGATAGGGTTTCCTTGACGAATATTATCCTACAAAAGTCTCCTTTATTTATATTTGGTGATGAGCGTTCTAATAATCCGGCTGGGTTTTATAGTATGGCAAATAAGCATTTCAAACATTTTCTTGAGTTATGCTATCAGATTGAGAGTCGAAATATCAACAATTCACCCTTTAAGCCCTTCTATGATGAAAGAACAGAGGCATCGGCAAAACCTTACATTATAGAACGGTTGCCATTCATATTTAATAATCAAGCAGAAGAAGTCAAAAAAGAATATACAGTGCTTATGAAATCTATTTATGAGGGTGCTAAAGACGCACTTGGGATTCTAGATTACAATCCAATTGAAAAATCGGAATCCAATACAATAACACGTGATTACAAATATTATCTATCCGCCATCCGTACTAAGCCATTCATCCTTCTTGCTGGTATCAGTGGAACGGGAAAGAGTCAGATTGTGAGGAAACTTGCTCAGGCGAGTGTGACGCTGTCTGACGCAGAAGAAGATACCCGTTGGAAAAATCAACGCCCAAAGAATTTTGAGTTGATCCAGGTGAAACCAAATTGGCACAATTCTATGGATGTGGTTGGCTATAAGTCTAACATAGGCAAGGATGGTGAACACTACGAATATACGCCATTTATTGAATTTGTCGCCAAAGCATGGTTAGACAAGAGAACGCCATATTTTCTTTGTCTTGACGAAATGAATCTTGCGCCTGTTGAAGAGTATTTCGCAGAGTTTCTTAGTGCTATCGAAAGCAGATACGCTGACGAGGACGGGAATTATTGGACTGATCCCATTGTCAAACCCTTCAAAGATTTTGGTGAGGTTGTATGTGCTAAAATGATAACAAAGCTTGCAGGAAAATCTGAGGCTCTTGCCAAGCAGTTCCGAGAAAAAGGGCTGACCCTGCCTCCAAACCTCATTGTCATGGGAACGGTGAATATGGATGAAACCACCTTCTCGTTCTCTCGCAAGGTGCTTGACCGTGCCATGTCCATAGAAATGAACGATGTAGATTTCGTAAAATTCCTTGATGGAACATCAGAACAAGTTGTTCCCCAACTCTCGGCTAAAGAAATCGGGCTATTGGTTAATCGCCCTATCAAGGCAGGTGAGATTAAAGACCATCTGGGAAACATTTCTACCAAGATTATCAACTTCCTGACAGATGTCAACAAACTGCTTGAAGGAACTCCATTCAAATTGGGCTATCGTTCGGCAAACGAGGCGATGCTCTATGTGAGCAGTGCCATGGACTTTGGTTATAACAGCACCGCAAGGGCTTTGGATGAATTTTCTTTGATGAAGATATTGAGTCGTATTGAGGGTGACGAGACTAAGCTTTCGGTTGATGCCAACGATGACAGAATAACGGCTATTGGAGGCCTGACACAGACCGCAGATAAATACGGCCAGACAACGGTTCTCAGTATGCTTAAAGCCGTTATGACAAAGCACTTTGGGGATGTGGAGAAGAGTGAAAGTATGAAGAAACTTGATGAAATGATAGAGATTCTTCATCGAGAGCATTTTGTTTCTTATTGGGGTTAAATCAGAAAATATGAACGGGACTTTCAATACATTGAAGGTTAGCAACGGGGATTTGGAAATTAGGTTCTCGTGTGCTTACTATGGTCGTCGCATTAGAGAAACCATCAATAACCTTGGTGTTAAGTGTGATGACGAAAGCAAGGAACAGATAAAGTCCCGCTTTACAGGCAAAGACAAGGACGTGACATTTGTCTTTGGCGAAAAGCCCATGGAGGATGGTATGTCTTTTCATACGGCCTACTTCTTTGAAAACACAGACTATGCGCTTATTATTTCTGGCAAGGATGGAAAGCCGCTGGATAGCTGCCGTATGAGTCTTTCGGGACATGCCATTAAGTTCAATGAGTTGAAGAACGCAATCGTAAGTGATGATGGCAGATATTATGCTACGTTGAACTTCAACAATCAAGTTGGTCTTGTTGACTTCGACTTCACTTACACTATTGGCGGTGTAGAAGGAACTTTAGGTTTTTGTACGGAGGTGCTAAGCTACAAGATGAACTATCGCTCTGATATGAAATCAATTATCAGAGATATAGAACAGGAGTATAGCATGCTGTCTTATGCCTTTCTGAAGAATACCTATCTTTCATTCAAGACCAAAGCTGGTGAGTCATCAGAATTGATTTGGTGGCAGATATTTCAATCGTGTTATAACGACATCATCAGGAACATCCATATCATCATTAACTCGCCAAAACGTAGATTAAAGACTGCCGTTCGCTATGAGCGTGCCGACCGTTTGAGATATATCTCCCCAGAACAAGAGAATGAGTATGCTGAATTTAAAGAAGACCCAAAACATCTTTTCCGCTCAGAAGAAATGTATCTCTCCAAGGATACTGTGGAGAATCGTTTTCTAAAATATGTCATTAAAGAACTTTACCGCAGGTTTGGCATCATTAGAGAGCATATCAAAGTGCAGTTGAAGGCTGATGATGCGAAGATAGCCAACAATCTTGACGCAATGCACAAGGAGCTTTCGACCCTCCAGAATCATCGTTTCTTCAAGGGAATAGATCAATTCAAAGGTTTCTCACAGGATTCGCTGGTCATGAAACGGGCTAGAGGCTATAAAGACATATTCAAGAATTGGGTGGAACTCTCTTGCGGATATGAACTGGGAGAGGGAATGCGAAAGTTGGAAGTGAAGGACATTTCCGAACTTTACGAAATCTGGTGTTTTATCAAGGTTAAGAATATCGTCAAAGATATTATGGGCGATTTGGCTGAGGTTGACACTACTGGTCGGGAACTAACATCGGGATTTGTGCGTCAGTTGGTGTATGGTTCACAGTCGGAAGTGAAATTAAAAAAGGACAATGTGGAGGTTTCTGTAATGTACAATGCTCAGGTTGAGGAGATTGACGTGGATGATGAACAAACCTCTTATCCTTCTTCTATCGAGGGTACAGACACACTTACGACAGTGCAGCGTCCTGATATTGTATTGCGACTTTCTAAACAAGATGACGATATACAATACACTTACCTCTTTGATGCTAAATACCGTATAGCTGATGCCCGAAAGGGTGGCCTTGACGTGCCACCTGTTGGCGCGATAAACCAAATGCATCGTTATAGGGATGCCATTTATTATACACAGGAGGGAAAAGATAACCTGAAACGCGAGGTGATAGGTGGATATGTTTTGTTCCCTGGCAACGTCACTAAGGAGAACTTTTCAGAATACTATTACAAGAATGCCATTGACAAGATTGGCATTGGAGCCTTTCCCTTGAAACCAGGAAAAATGGTGGCGGATAAGAATGGAAATCTTATTCTTGACCCAAATAGTAGCGAACAGGTGTTAAGAGAGCAGATAGAGGCATGGCTAAAAGATACAAATGCCCGTAAAACATTGCTTGTAAAGAGCATACCACAAAAGGGGCTTTACTACTCTGATGAAGAGCCTGGGAAATGGATTGTTTACCTTGCTGTTCCTGATAGGGAGGTTAATGAACCACGAGAAAATTACAAAAAAGGCATTGCCAAAACTTTTAGTCCAGGACGTATGGCCACGACTAAGGGGATAGATGTGTCACATATTAAATATATTGCAGCTGTGGTCGATACATGGGTATATGGTTTGTATCCAGTGATGTCAGTTGGCACAAAAGAGTTCCCTAATGTAACTCCCTCACACCGTCTTGTGTTCAATCTTGGAGATTTCTGTGCTTTTGAAGAGGGGCCGATGAAGTATGGTATCTATCAGAATGCGTTGCGAGGTGTTTCCATGACGATGGAAGAAGTTCGCGAGCGCAGAGTAAAAACATCTCACATAGACAAGATATAAAGTGTTATCCTATGACAATTGAAAGAATCAAACAATACGTTCAGTCGTGCCATATAAATTTTTTATTTGGCTCTGGACTGTCCTGCCCATTTTTATCGACATTGGGCAATGTTGAGCAATGGCTGACGGAGCTATCCACAACGGACAAGGATTCGCCAACCACTCGTAATGCTATAGAGACGAATATTCTCGTAAAGTACGTTGAAAACGTCATGTTTCCATGCATAGAAGATTTGGATGAAGAACAAAGGGCACGGAAAAACAAAGTTCTATTCCAATACGCCCAATTCCTTCAAGTATGGAATAAAATTATAGCTAGAAGACATATTGGGCTGTTAGATAAACAGATAAACGTCTTCACCACAAATATCGACAACTTGGTAGAAGAAGTGGCCGAGAATCTTGGCATTGAGTTTAACCAAGGTTTCAAAGGGCAGATGAAACCGACATTCAATGAAAGCGCATTCTCAAATGTTGTATCAAAAGTTAGTCCGTTGTACCATACAACGGCAACGATACCCGTCTTTAACTACCTAAAAGTTCACGGTTCAATCAATTGGGCATCTGTGGCAGATGGGGAAATTGTATACGACATGAGCCACGAGGTTTTATTTACGCTACGTGAAGACATTAAAGCCTTAAGAGAGAGAGACCTAATATATAGTTTTGAGGAGTATAATGATTTGCATGACATGATTGTTTCCGACTCTGCAAGAATTGGTCATCAATCTTCTGTTTTGAAAAGTTTTCTTCAGCATTACAAAGCTCTCGTGATGGTGAATCCACGAAAGGAAAAGTTCCGAGAGTCGGTAATAGATTTGCACTTTTATGAACTGATGCGTCTATATTCCAATGCGTTGGAACGTAGTAACTCTGTATTGTTTGTTGCAGGTTTTTCCTTTGCAGATGAACACATCGTCCAGATTACTGTTCGAGCCGCCAATGCCAATCCTACCCTTCAGATTATTGTTTTTTCTTTCAATGAAGAGCAGAAAAGCATCATTCGCAGTAATCTGTCAAAGGGTGGGAACATTATCAATCCAAATATTCTTATCCTAACACCAGAGGATTACCGAAAAGCCTCTTCTGACGAAAAATTCAAAAGTTACTTGGCTGACCTTAAACTGTTCGACCTTGAGTCCATTAACAAGTTCGTCTTTGAACCACTTGCCAACCTGATATCATAACAATGACTAATTATTCCAACATAGATTATACCAGAGATGCTATTTTTCGGATAGGAGAAGTGGTAGCGGTAGAAGGTCGACTTATTTTGATCAAAGTTGATCAAAACAAGAATTTGCCGCATTTGGTGTACAAGGGAGAACTAATAAAGAATGTTAGTGTTGGAGGATATGTTAAGTTATTAAAGGGATATACCACATTAGTCGGGAAAGTTGAGTCGGAAACTCTGAAAGAGGTACATCCAACTCATAACGACTATGTCTCACAAGGCGAGGAAATGTTTCGGCAATTATCCATAAAACTGCTTGGGTATTTTGATAATGGGAAGTACTACAAGGGGATAAAGGAAATGCCTCTAATTGGCAACGTGTGTCAACTTCTGGATGTGGAGGAATTCCGTAAAATACATACATTTGGGTCAGGCAATGCCACTATTAACATTGGTTATCTTCTGACAGATGACAACATACCAATTGAAATAGGCATTTCAAAGCTTTTGACAAGCCACATCGGAATTTTTGGGAATACAGGAAGTGGCAAGAGTTATACGCTTACTTCCATACTCCATAACTTGGTTAAGCAAGCTGATTCCTCCCTGTCCTTTAAAGAAAATGCAAGATTTGTTGTGTTTGACTTCAACGGAGAGTATTCTGGCGTTTCATCTATCATTGCAAAAAAGAAGACATATAAAATAAGTACGCATTATGAAGGAGGAGACTGCTTACCTATCTCAGAAAATGATATATTGGAACCAGAGCTATTGTACATTATGGCGAGTGCAACAGAGAAGACGCAACAGCCTTTTATTAAACGAGCGTTAAACTTGTATGAGAATGTTCAAACAAAGGAAAATACATCGGAATATTTAAAGGGAATACTTCGTCATCAGGTTGAACGTGTCGTAAAAATGTCAGATGGAGCAAAAGGTAAACTCCTGCTTGATTACTTGGAAAATATTTTACCCCACGAAAAAGAAGATGGTGTTGAGGTGGGGTTGCAGAGCGACCTTTCTTGGCATGGATCTCAACAGTGCTTTTATACAGGCACAGGGAGTAATAGAAAATTCTTCAGTGATGAAAAATATTGGCCAGATATTTATAACCTTGATGTGTACAAAGCAGTAGATTGTTATATTGCGCCCAATGATGTAATAGAAAAAATCATTCACTATTTGTACATCCAGTTAATAATGGATGTTTTAAGCAACCGCGCTGTCAACGAACATATTGCACCTGTAATAAATAGACTTAAAAGTTTTGCGAAAGATTTTACTAAAGTTTTTAAGGTGACAACTGACGATCTATGGGGTGAATATAACTTGGCCATCATAGATTTAAATAAGGTCAACACCTCCATGAAAAAGTTGATTCCCTTACTTCTTTGTACTAAGTTATATAAAGAACATAAAAATCTCAGGGGGGACACTCTATCAAATACTTTACATATTATAATAGACGAAGCGCATAATATTTTATCATACGAATCCAATCGAGAAAGTGAGGCTTGGAAAGATTTTCGTTTAGAAACATTTGAAGAAATTATCAAAGAAGGGCGCAAGTTTGGCGTGTTTTTGATTCTTGCAAGTCAACGTCCATCAGATATATCCCCCACGATTATATCCCAATTGCACAATTATCTGATACATAGATTGGTAAACAATAGAGATATAGAGATGGTAGAAAAGGCAATATCTTATCTTGATAAGGTGTCAGTAGAATCCTTGCCTATACTTCCAGTGGGGGCATGTGTACTTTCGGGGGTAATAGCTGACTTGCCCGTAATTGTATAAGTGGGAGAATTACCAAGCGAATGTCAACCTCAGAGTGAGAATGTGGATTTGGATGAGCATTGGGGAACAGCGGAGTTTAATACACAAAATTATTGCAAAGAATATGACATTTGAACAGCGACATCTTTATACGAGTAATATGCTGGCAACAAATTCAAAGTTGGAAATGGTTCAATGCCATTACCGTGTGGGAACATGGATTCCACTATCGGCAGAATTGTCCACGTCTATCGAGATATCTGATAACGGCATCAGAATATAAGCCTAAATATCATAATATCAACGGTATTTCATACGTTATAATGATATAGAAGATGAAGAAATATACAAAACTTAGCATGCAATGGTTCTACTCTCTTTTGGAAAAGGGAGAGTGTGACATCATGGATTTCAAAGAACAACTTGAAGACAAACGAGCCTTCGGCAAGTCGCACAAGAACTTCGCGCCGAACTATGAGGAAATGGCTCGTGATGTGGTGGCTTTTGCAAATCTAAAAGGCGGATTTCTATTTGTGGGAATTGTTGACGGAACCAAGGAAGTCAACCAAGACTTCAAGTATGATAATCAGAAAGTGTTTGACCTTATCAAACAGGTACAGGATAGGACTTTCCCTACCATTACCCTTATTCCTCATACACTGAAGGTTGACGGATGTGACTTGCTGCTACTTGAAATACCTTTCTCCAGCCAGATGCATCGTACCAGCCGTGGAGAATTCCTTATCCGTTCCAATGATGGCAACAGACCCATTGAACCATACGAAATGTCAACAATCTTGGCAGAGAAAGGTATGATAGTCTATGACCAACAGACGTGGAAAGTAGGGAAAGACTGGATTGACCAAAAGCGTCTTGCACGGTTGCGAAACCTTATTGAAGCAAAAAATGCCGAGAGTCCGTATCTTGACAAGACGGATGAAGATCTTTTGGACTCACTTGGAATGATACGAGAAGACAATGATGGGATTCTGCCGACAACGACAGGTTTGCTATTTATAGGTAATGACCGAGCTCTGAGAGAATTGCCTTATTATCAGGTGAAATACATCCACTATTTCTCGGATGGCACTTATCGCCCATACGAATATAAAGGCAACATCGTAGAGGTAGCAGAAGGTTGTTTCAATCAGTTGAAGGCAGAAATAAAGCAGAAGGAGTTCGTCTTTGGATTATTCCGAGAATACGTAGAAGATTATTCCGAGATTGTTATTCGCGAGCTGCTTATCAACGCTTTGGCTCATAGGGATATAAGTCGCCAGCAGATTATTGAAATCCGCAAATATGATGATGGAGGCTACCTTGAAATAGAAAGCCCAGGCACATTCCCTGAAGGTGTGACGGTGGATAACTATCTGCGTAAAACCAATCCCAGGAATCCCAACGTAATGGACATTCTGCGTGAAATCGGATTGGCAGAGAAAGCAGGAAGCGGTTTTGACAAGATTTTCACAGACTTGTTGAAGAAAGGAAAGGCACTGCCTATGCCTGAAGAAACAGAGACTTCAGTTATCTTCCGTATTAAGGCGGAGGTAAAGACAGAGAAATTGATAGAGTTGTCACTCCTCTATGAAAATAAAGCAGGACGTTCACTGAAGTTAGACCAGCTTTTCGTTTTATCGGAGATTGTTAAACGAGGAAAAGTAACATTGGCAGAATTGGCAGAAACGCCAAATATCAGCCAATATCGTCTACAGACCATATTGGACAACTTGCAAGAATTGGGATTCGTCGAGTCAACAGGTAAAACTTCTGGTTTAGTCTACATACTTCATGTCAGCAAGCGCAAAAGCACAGAAGACAAGATAGACTACGTAAAGAGGAAGAAACAGAATAAGGCTCGACAGAAAGAGGCTATTCTAAGGTATCTGGATTCAATTGATACGATTAACAATACCGAAGCTCGTGAATTGCTAAAATTGCAAGAAAAAGACCGCTCAATGGTATCGCGTCTGTTTGCAGAATTAGTCCAAGAAAAAGAGATAGATCAAACGGAAGATAGCATCCCTAACAATGTGAGATACAAGAGAGTACAAAAGTAGCTTGTTTGCAGTTTCGTTTGCAGTTTCGTTTGCAGTTTCGTTTGCAAGATTCAGAGGTTGCAAACAAAAGAGTAGTTCCGCTTGGAGCTGCTCTTCTGTCATTTTGCTATTTCCCGTAATGTAGTGCTATTAGCATTGCAATACCTCCAACAACCACAGAGAAACCTATAGCGAAGAAGAGCCAAAAGAACCACTGTACACGATAGCCGAGATAACAACCATCATATTCCTTGTAACGCTCCATGGTCTTCCTGTGCTCTTCGATTAGCATATTGTTGACTTGGGTAAGGTGTACCTGCATCTGGGCGACGACCCATTCATGTTCCTTGTCGAACATTTCCTGTATCTTCTTCATGTCGGGGTCAGAGACAGAAACGGAAACATGCAACTTGGTCGGGGCATTTTCCATAACGTTATCGATATGGTCATTGATAGTATCAACCTTACCTCGGATTGTTGTTACTGAAGCTTCCAGCTTCCTTTCTGCTCGTTGATACTGCTGGATTGCCGACTCCAGTTGAAGAATAGCGTTCACCCAGGTTGCTGTTGCATTCTCGATGTTGGCATTCAATGTTTTGAGGTCGGGTACTTTGTCAATGACACTTTCCTCGGCCTCTTGTAGTACCATATCCTGCTCAACTTCGTTCATCATATCATTGAAGTCTGGCATGGATTCGTTGTTTTTACTGTTCTTAATCATAGATTCTTGTTTTGTTATGGTTTAACGATGATATCCACGTCTGCGTGGCTTAGGTTTACACATAGAGTGAGCCATCTTCAGACAACGGCGAGCGTACTGGCGTTCGTCCTCATCATTATCCTTGCCCCAACCTGAGGACGGTGCGGAGTCACCACCTCCGCCACATGATTCGGACATCGAGGTGGCAGCGTCAATGTAGCCAACAAAGAGCAACATGGCGACACGAGAAACATCCTTTATAGTCGCGATATCGTTGTCCTCTGGTACCTGTGCCTCGTTTATGAAGAGGTCTTTGATGACATCTGGTATCTCCACCTTAAAGGTCTCATCACCAACCTTTATGTCATAGACAGCATTGGTCGGTGTGGGCTTGGGTGGCAGAACGAACGGTGTTGGTTGAACCCTGGGCTGAGTGGTAGTCGTTTTTGGTACAACTGGACGGACAGGCTTGGCAACAAACGTGTTGACAGGAATGGCTGGGCGCAGTCTGGACTGAACCGACTGCGGATGTAGTTTCCTCCACGTATCTTCCAACCTAGATGCCATGAACTTGCGTCCGATGGCGGAAACCTTGAAGACGGAGGCATTCTTGCCGATGGTGTAGCCCACGAGTTTCTTCTGCTTGTCGTACTTTGGTGTAACCTCATAGCCTTTCATGCGGAGCAGCTTGAAGTAGTAGTCTGTATCGAAACGCTCCATATTACGCAGGGTGTATTCGCAAAACTCGGCTATCTCTTGCTGGCGCATGTCGCGTATCTCTTGCGGTTGTTTCCAGCCATGCCTCATGTTGATAATCTCCGCAGCCATCATCGCCCTTTTGTGAATATCGTGGACATCGTTGGTGCTGCCATCGAGGTCCACACGGCAGCAGTCCACGTGAAGGTGGAGCGTCCCTGACTTGGAGTCTGAGTGCAGGGCACCTACATTCATGGAGCCGTGGAAATTGGTCTTGACCTCTTCCGTAAAACCCTTGGATAAAAGTCCGACGGAGTCCAGAACTTCCAGGCTCTCATTCTGAAGGTCTGCCCAGTCCTGCATGGTGAAGTCCTTTGACTCTTCTTTTGACGGGGACAAGACGAAAGACACCATGAAGCGTTCCAATTTCCTCCCCACGGTTCTGTCCTGTTGATGGAGCTGACAGTGATGCTTCATTCTGTACCAGATAGAAGTGGCATCAAGACCTTCGGGCAGGTGGTTCACCTTGACCACTTTTGCCTTCTCTTTCTCCATTGCGTACCTGACGGCATTGCCGCCATAGGCACCGACTTTGGCAAGCATTATCATGGGGCAGTTTCCTTTCCTTTATTTGATTTGGTCTGCACAGAAGAGGTGATGTTCTCCTCTATGTGTTGCCAATGTTGGATGAGACCTGCGACAGCCATAATCCACCAGTTCATGAACTTCCCGCTCTTGAACATACGCAGTTTTTCCTCGTCCGTTTTGCCGTTCAGGGCATTGGACACCTTTACCAAATCCTGCCTTGCCGTCATGAGCGAGTCAAGGGCATGGCATTCCTCTGGAGTCAGCCGCTGGCGTGGGTGATGCTTCAAGCCTTTCTCCACGACATAGCGGCTCAGACTGAGACCGCACTTCTGCGCCAGATTCTTCAACACTTCATATTCCTCGTCGGTACAACGAAAGGTATGCACCCTTGTAGGTGGCTTTCTGATAATCTTTTTCTTCTTCATATTGATTACTGATAGTTAGATGGATGATTAAAATTAGTTTGTAAAGATGGACATCGGCTGCGAGCTTGCGAGTAGCCAGAGAAACTTTTAGGATTACAAAACTGCGGTCAGGCAGATTGTAATACAAAAGGATTTCTCGAAAAGTCCCTATAAATAATCGGGCCTTTTAACCTGCAAGTTGCCCTCGATACTGCAAGGCCCGCTTTGGAACCTATAGAGCGGTTACCTATCAAACGTCCTCTGGGATGATTGGACAGAGCAGGTCGCTTGCCGATGTTCTCCAGGTTAAGAGTGGTAGCCATTGGGAATATTACTGCCGTAGGGCTTGTTATTACCCTTAGGATTGCCGTTAATCTGTGAAGATTGACCTCCCGGCTGCTGCGGTACATCCTCATTCTCTTTTCCCTTCCCTTCATTCTGATTGCCATCGGCTCCTTCTGACGAAGAAGAGCTGACAGCATAATTGAAGTGGCTTTCTGAACGTGAGGAAGAAGGAGTTGAAGAGCAAATGGAAGAATCAGCATCATCGCCAGATTTGCCCTCGTCTGCACTATCATTAGATTGTGATGACAGATGGGACATGGAATTAGAGACAGGCGAAGTCTTACTTTCGATACTATCAGAGGAAGATTTTCCGTCAGCAACCTTCTCTTCCGTGACCGTGTTTTTGGCATCCTTGGATGTCTCATCGCTCTCAATGCTGATGACCCTGACAGGCGGAACTTCCGTGTGGAAGATTCCCGAGCCATCGGAACTACGCCTTATACCGAAGGGATTGGTTATGAGAGTGCCATCAACGTACCAGCCAGACAGAGAGTGCAGCGTGTGGACGCGATTTTCTCCTACCTTCTGCGAAGAGGAAATCCCCAGAGACTCCATCGCCTCCAGAATCTTAGGAACCGTCTTGCGGTCTTTGTTCCAGAGTTTCGCCAACTGGGTGTTGTCAACCATTAACTGGCCGCGCAAGATTTCAACCTGTTGAGTCTTGCTGACCTGTACCAATTTCGGATCACATTCGGCAAGAGCAATAAGCGACATGAAGCATTCCATGCGGTCTATCTTGTACTTCTTGCTGCGGAGAAACTTCATCTGTTCTTCTGACAGAATGAAGCAATAGTGAATCTTTTTCTTTTCCATATAAAATTAGATTAGAGATTTGTCGAATCGGTATGTACCATTCTTGAAAATAATCTTCTCTACCATCTCATTGAGTCGGTCAGCGATACGGTCGCCATAATGCTCACGAATCTGTTTCGGTGTGAGATTGGTGGTAATGATGGTAAACAACTGCTCGTCATATCGCTTTGTGAGCAGGTCAATGACTGGGGTGACCACGTTGCCAAAATCCATGACCTCCTGCGGCTCGGTGCCAAGGTCATCAATGCCGAGCATGTTCTTCTGAGAGAGTTGTACGAATGCCTTGTAGTCGGTCTTGGCAAGATGGGCAATGTATTTGGAGTCAGTAATCTGAATCCCATAGTTGCCTTGTCCGGTAGGATTGGGAATGGACAGGAGGTTCAGCAACTGTTGAAACGCTTTGACCAAAGTGCTCTTGCCATTACCGCATTCACCACATAACAGTATGCCGAACTTACTGCTGTCACTCGTCAGCCAGTTGGCTATCTGTTGCAGCTGAGCCTTAACGTCGACGTTCTCTTGGAAACTTCGGCAGCGATACTCCACTTCCGCGATGGTCGCTGCAAGCAGACTGTCGTATGCCTGTTGGGGCGACATGGGTAGTCTAAAACGCGGTTTCGTAATCCTCCGCTGAAGTAGTATGGACTTCAACTGCCCTACGTCTATTTTTGCTGGAATTTGAATCATAGTACGAACTCGTTTTTTGAGTTTTACAATAATCTTTGTCTTTACCTTTATTATTATTAAGGGTCAAGCCATGCGTCAAGTCTGCCGTCAAGTCAAGCAGTGAATATTCAGACGGTAGAAAACGGGACTTGCCATTGGTGAACTGGATGAGTCCACACTCTGCAAGATGTTTCCTTGCGGCCATCACAGTCTGCTTTGAAATGCGCAGTGACTCGCATATACGCAAGGTAGGGCACGGCACGGGCATCTTCCAGAAGTAAGCGTTGCACTCGTTCACAAGGAATGCATACAACGCCACCTCGCTCGCAGGGAACGGACGGACTGATGCCGCTCGCCAGAACTGTTTCATATAGTCTATGTAGGTCATACCTTATTGATATTTATGACTGATTTAGCCCTTTATGGCACCAGCCTCCTTCGCAAGACTCAGTGCCAACTCGGAGTCAACGACGATTTTGCGTCCTACCTGGGTGATGGCAGAATCAATCACTCCGCTCTTCTTTATTCTGTTGGCAGTGGGTATACTGCAACCGAAAATCTTGGCAATGTCAGCGATGCCGTGTTCGTAATATCTCTCTGCTACTACCTCGACAGGTACCTTTGCCATTTGTTTCTCTGCGTTCTGCAGGAGCAAAACAAATTCTTCTCCTGACATCATACAGATGGGTTTTTCGAGCAACTGCTCTATTGTTACTACTCTTGTCATACATAATTTAGTTTGTGGGCGGCCAGTTGTACTTCCTGACTTTCCGATTTAACTTCAGTTCTTGGTTCACGAACCATCTTTGAACTCCCGTGATTAGGAATTCGATGGCAAAGGTAGTCTGTTTTAACCGAGTATTTTTTTTGTGTTATTGGCCAAAAACTGAGCAGGTTTTTTATGTATGGTTTCTTTACGGAAATTAACAAAAAGGCACAAAAATTGGTCCCTAATGAACGAGTTATCGCATCATCGGGGCAAATATAGAGTGATGGAGTGGGATGGATGGAGAAGAGCGACAAGGAAGAACAACAAGAGAAGTTAACCTGCGAGCAATTTATCAAAGAAAATCTTCCGTCAATGTTTTCCCAAAGCGTATTTTGATACTCAGAAAAACCTTATTTACATGCTTTACTTGGAATGGTATGATGTCAAGCTTATTGAAAAATCATGGAGTTTTCAAAAGCAATGTGTTTTCCCATTGTTTTCCGAGAAAAAGAAAAAGCACCTACAGAAACTCTGTAAGTGCTTGATTATTAACGTGGACCAGCCTGGGCTTGAACCAGGGACCTCCAGATTATGAGTCTGTTGCTCTAACCAACTGAGCTACAAGTCCTGAATTTCGTGAATTCGGCTGCAAAGGTAATCAATTAAATGGAAAAAAGAGAATAGATGATAAAGAAATTTAATGTTTTAACACATTTTGAGTGAGTCGAGGTCGGTTTATGACCGATTTGGTGTATCTTTGCATAAATGTAGAACGATTTTGGAGGGCATGGTTTTTTATTGCTTTCATGATTTCGTAGTAGGAACGGGAATGTCGTTTAGATGGATTTACCTTTAAGCGATTATATAAGATAAAAAGGATTGAACATTATATATATAAATAAAGGTGAGGCACGAGAGATGCCTGAATTGGTGGCTACCATAGGCTTCTTTGATGGCGTACACCGTGGTCATCGGTTTCTGATAGACCGTGTTATTGAGGAGGCACAACGGTCGGGAATGTCGTCAGCAGTAATCACCTTCGACCGACACCCACGTGAGGTGTTACAGACTGATTATCAGCCTGATTTGCTGTCGACGCTCGACGAGAAACTGCTGTTGCTCTCCAAGACCCATGTCGACAATACTGTTGTATTACATTTCGATGCTTCTTTAGCCGCACTCACGGCTCATGACTTTATGCGAGACGTCCTACAGGGGCAGTTAAAGGTAAGAAAACTCATCATAGGATACGACAATCGTTTCGGACACAACCGTTCGGAAGGTTTTGACGACTATGTGCGCTATGGTAAGGAATTAGGGATTGAGGTCATTCGTGCCGATGCCTTCCTGCCTGACGACGTTCGTGTAAGCTCTTCAGTCATAAGGACTTGCCTTCGAGAGGGTAGGGTTGAGGAGGCTAATCGCCTATTGGGATATGATTACACGATAGAGAGTCGCATCGTCAGTGGCTATCAGAACGGGCGTAAGATGGGTTTTCCAACCGCCAATCTCGATGTTACTCGTTGCCAGCAGCTCCTCCCTGCGTCGGGCGTTTATGCCGTTTTGGTGCGTTTGAAGGATTCAGTTGGTTGGAAGCGAGGGATGATGAACATAGGACATCGGCCTACTTTCAACGGCACAACCACCTCGATGGAGGTCAACCTCTTCAACTTCTCTGGCAATCTCTATGGTCAGGAACTCCTCGTCAGTTTTATCAGTAAGATAAGAGACGAGCGTAAGTTCGATTCTATCGACGCCTTAGCCGAACAGTTGCAGCACGATAAAGTTCAGATTAACAAGCTCTTCGATACGACTTATCATATCGACGACAATCTCATTAATATCCAATAAGATAATGCAACAGAATACTAAAAACGTGTGGAGCGCAGTATTATATATCATACTGTTTATATCACTTTTCATCTTTATTCAGTCTATCTCTTTGTTAGGAAGCGGCTATGTTTTCAATTTGCTAAGCGGTAATGGAAAAGTTCATAGCGTCATTCCTAATAATTCTGGAGAGTGTATTGCAGTGTCAGCAGTCCTAAGTAGTTTTATGACAATTGTCCTTTTCGTTGCAATGCGATGGGCACCTGTCTCCCGCACCTATCTTAGGAGCCGTCCTTGGAGCGTCTTCGTCTGGGCCGCACTATTATCTTTAGGTTCCATCCTCCCGACGGAGTACCTTGTAGAAAAGATTAATCTGACCATGCCAGACACCACGAGAATGATGTTCGAAGGTGTCATGAAGGTCTCTTGGGGCTATGTAGCCATAGGTCTGATGGTACCGATAGCCGAAGAGATAGTCTTTCGTGGTGCTATACAGCACACGCTGCAAGTGGCGTTAGGCAAGCGTTATCCTTGGATAGCCATCGTTATTTCAGCTTTGATCTTTGGTTTTATTCATCTCAATAAAGCGCAGGGTGTCCACGCCTTTGTGATAGGTTTGCTCTTAGGATGGATGTTTTACCGTACGGGAAGCATACTTCCAGGACTCGTTTTCCACTGGGTCAACAACAGTGTTGCCTATCTCATGTTTAACTTACTACCAGAGATGAACGATGGAAAGCTCATCGATTTATTCCATGGCGACGACCGAATGATGTATGGAGGACTGTTTTTCTCACTCTGCATCTTCGTTCCTTCGTTGTTGCAGTTGATGAGGCGGATGACAAGCGGGCAGCGATAAGCTCCCACGTGCTTGTCTTTATGTAAACATTTTTCGTCCCTCACGGACGTAACACATGCCCTTCTTGCATATAGAAGAGGCCTTTCAACATTCCAAAACATGCCCTTCTTGCATGTAGAAGACGCCCTTCTTGAAGCAAGAAGGGCGTCTTCTTTATTGCTATTCGTAACACATTGATTTCTTGTGGGTTATTTGCTCGGTATGAGAGGTTGCCATGCTCTTGCTTAGAGGGTGTTTAGCTTGAGTTTATGTAATGATTTTTCGTTATAGAGGCCCCTCCCCCTTCCCCTCCCCCGAAGGGAGGGGCGTAATCACCGAGATACCCCTATGGCTAATCATCAACACCTAACAACTATCACCCAACACCCATCTTTAGCAGTAACGTTCTGTGAGATCTGTATGCCGGAGGCGTTCTGTGAGTTCGAAACAGTGCGCAAAAAGGTTCTGTTAAATCTGTGAGTTCTGTGAGAGAAAGAAATATTCTTCGTGAAAGAAGGAACTCCCCACGACAATTCTCCAATATTCTTTTTCTCACAGATAACACAGAAGAACAGAACACACAGCATTCCACAGAGACATTAAGTCAACCGATTTCACAGAACCTTACAGCCAACAGAAGCCTCACCCCCAACCCCTCTCCGAATGGAGAGGGGAGTGATCACCGAGATACCCCTCCATGTCCTCCGTATGCTAAGCAGCCCATCTCCTCCTATCACCAGCCCAATAGGGGTAACCTCACATACTACTCCCCTCTCCATTCGGAGAGGGGCTGGGGGTGAGGCCTCTGTGAATTCTGTATGCCGGAGGCGTTCTGTGAGTTCGAAACAGTGCGCAAAAAAGTTCTGTTAAATCTGTGAGTTCTGTGAGAGAAAAACCTCCCCACGTGTTACATGCGTCTCATCTCATAGCGAGGGTGTTTTCTATTTCTCACAGATTTACACAGAAGAACAGAACACACAAAGGCCCACAGAGACATTA
>OGJT01000113.1_pt1 | contig 51658 bp, 32 predicted proteins | sample 1572331 | NCBI WGS metagenome assembly OGJT01 (sample SAMEA2582094, study PRJEB24529) | metagenome | biome: Human gut stool | place: China | collected 2011
GAAACCTATTTGTGGACCAGCCTGGGCTTGAACCAGGGACCTCCAGATTATGAGTCTAATTGACCCATATTTCATGAAATAACAAATAATCTTAAAATGCAGTAAATAAAGCAGTTACACATTTTGCGCTTTTCACGAAATTCCTTAAATTTGCAGCAGTTTGCACGTCGTAAGGTCACCTGAAGGTCACCCTATTTCGTACTAAAACCCCAGTAAACAAAGGATATTTCAGACATGGAGACAGTTATTAAGGTCACTAAAAGCAAGAAAATTGCATCAAAAGCAGGTTCGAGAGGAGACAAGTGTCTTGCAAAATTCACTTCGTCAAACGGTAGTGTGTTCGGATCTCTGACGCTTGACATCCGTAAAGCGGCTGAAGATTACAGCCAAGAACTTCCTGTTGCCGTGCGAGTAAGTTATAACAGCCAAAAGGTGTTTCTCAGATTGGGAGTTAAATACACCATGTCCGATTGGGTGAACCTATGTGATTATGAGAAATCGGGAAGGCGAGTGCAGCAAACAGAACGCAATGATCTGAAAGAACTATTAGACGGTGTTGAGCTAATGACTAACCAACTGATTGCTGAGGGTAGCTTCTCTCTACGAAGGTTGAAGGATAGGTTTCAAGGGAAACGAGACGATACTTGTACTATTTATTCGATTTGGGACGAATATCTACAAACAAAGCGGGAGGAAGGCAAGGCTGGATCCGCTCGTTGTAGTGGGGACGTAAAAAGTCGTTTCATAAGAGATATGGGTGAAAGCGTTGCCTTGACAGATATTGATAGAAACTTCGTCCAACGCTGGGTAAGAGCTATGAAGAAAGGAGGGCTGAGCGCTACAACCATAGCTATTGACTTACGTACTTTCCGCACAATTGTCAATATAGCCATAGAACGGGGGCTAATTAACGGCAATACAAAGGAAATGTTCAAAGATACAGGCTATAACAAAGTATGCAGTCGTAAGCATGAATTCCTTGACGTGGCTACAATGCGCAAGTTCTACAACTTTTGGGAAGCTGATAAAGCAGTAGATGCTGATGGGAAGGAGTTGTTCCTGCCCAGGGAGAAGCATGCAATCTTTCGTGACTTAGGCTTGTTCTTGTTTATGTATTTAGGTGATGGCCAAAACTTAGCTGATACATTACGCCTGACCTATGATGGCTGGTATTTTGCTACGCATGGCAAGCAACTCCGTTTCTTGCGCCATAAGACAAGGGATAGGAACGAAAGTGCAAGTGAAGTCATTTTCCCTGTCACGCCCGAATTACAAAAGATTATTGACAAATACGGAAATAAGCCCGAACAGGGTAAGCGAGTCTTTCCTATCATGAGCGAGTTCATAACCCCCGAAAAGGAAGTGTGGGTGATTCAAAGATATAACCGATATATTCGCGAACACATGGCAAAGATTGCAGAACTGCTTGGCATGGAGCAGTGCCCCACTGCGACATGGGCAAGGCATAGCTTTGCAACAAACCTAAACAATTCGGGAGCGGTGCCTTATAAGTATATCAGTGACAGTATGGGACATAGTGGAAATGGTGATATAACTTCAAATTATATAGGAGCCTATCCATTGGAGAAAATGCTGGAATATAACAGGTATTTACTGAATGATAAGAAACAAGATGGCAAAGAGGCACTTCTCGACCTACTTAAAAATATGAGCGATGAAGAGCGTAAGCAATTGTTGGCTTCGTTATAAATAATTTTATTATCAGTAGAAATGGAAATAAGACTTTTTAAAGTTGCGAGTTCTTTAGATAATCTATATATTTGTAAGCATTAAGAAGAAAAAAGATGGAAGAGAACCTTTATAACATACAAGAAATCAGTTCATACAGAGAAGGTAATCGACTGGAGGCTAAGAAGGCAAAGGGAGGCATCCCCAACTCTATGTGGGAGACATATTCTTCTTTTGCTAATACCGATGGTGGCATTATACTACTTGGTGTTGATGAAAAGAAAGATGGCTCTTTTGAAGTGTCGGGTGTGCAGAATGCCGAACAGATACTGAAAGATTTTTGGAATATGGTCAACAACCGCCAGAAAATCAATGTCAATCTTCTTGTTGAAAAGGATGTGATGGTAGAAGATTACGAAGGTAAGAAAGTAATCTCTATTCGTGTACCCCGTGCCGACCGATACCTTCGTCCTGTCTATGTTGGTCAAGATCCCATGTCCGGCTCATACCGGCGCAATGGTGAAGGCGATTACCATTGCTCTCACGAGGAAGTATCGGCCATGTATCGGGACGCTTATCAACTGACCCAAGATCGTAAATTGCTCAAACACCGCGATATGAAAGTGTTCTGCATGGACACTGTGCATAGCTATCGCAACATTTTCAATATTTCTCATGTCAATCACGTTTGGTCGAAACTGGGTGATGAAGAGTTCCTTGGTAAAATAGGAGCCATTGGTTACGATGCAGATGAAGGTAAGTTTTATCCTACAACGGCAGGATTATTGATGTTTGGGTATGAAAACGAAATTCTTTCAGAATACCCTCAATATTTCCTTGACTATCAAGACCATCGAGATCCGAGCATCCGTTGGGTGGACAGACTGGTTTCTTCATCGGGCGAATGGAGTGGCAACGTATTCGATTTCTTCTTTGCCGTTGCTAATAAACTTAGCCATGATCTTCCTCGTCCTTTCAAGTTGGAGGGGATGATGCGAGTGGATGACACCCCACTTCATAAGGCCGTGCGCGAAGCATTATTGAATACGTTGGTTAATGCCGACTATTATGGCAGACGTGGGGTGGTCGTCAAGAAATATCCCGATGGTTACACCTTCGAGAACCCGGGTGATTTCCGAATAGGTATGAAAGAGGCCATGAGTGGTGGCGTTTCCGACCCTCGCAATGCCATTCTCTTTAAGATGTTCGCCCTCATTGACCTTGGAGAACGTGCCGGTAGTGGCATCCCAACCATCATTGATGGCTGGAAATCGGCATACGGTGAACAGCCGATGTGGGAAGACACGCACAACCCAGACCGAACCATTTTGAGACTACATTGCAAAAATCTTTCGGAAGGGTTGTTTGAAAAGGCTTCCGATGATGTGATGGGAAATGAGTTAGCTGGCGGTAAAGACCATGACAACACGGCGATAAACTCGAAAACTGGCGATAAAACGGCGATAAATATAAGTCCCGGCGATAAAACACCTAATGAACCGGCGATAAAATCAGAAGCTGGCGATAATACCGGCGATAAAATGCAGATGATATTGGATTATATTGCGAAGAATGGAGAAGTTAAGACTTCAGATATAATGCAAGTATTTGGATTGAAGTCATCGCAATCTCGTTATTATCTCAGTACCTTGGTTGAGCAAGGGCGAATTGAGGCGTGTGGAAGTAATAAGAACCGAACCTATAAAGCAATATAATGACACTATACGATTTCTTTCAGGAGAAAATCCTTCCATGGTTTAAGGGTGATTACCAAGAATTCAGTTCCAAAACTGTTGATGGATATTTCCTCTATATTGCCACATGGGATAAGGAACCGAGACAAGCCATGATTACCACCAATGCGCTGGCTCTGTTACAGCGCATCTTTGATAGGCATTCAGAATCCACAGGAAACAAAGAAGCTGGCCTACTAAGCTCACGAGTAAGTCGCTGGTACGTGAATGGTTTCACATCTGCCTACAATTACTGTCGTAGATATGACCTTGACCATCCCTTTAAGCATACGGACTTTGCTCAGTGGAGTGTAAAATTGAATTCGTCAGACGATTTGGAGCGTGGTGAATGGAACTTAGATATGTTTCGCAGATATACAATTAACCTTGGACGGCGTGAGGGTACATTGTTTTATGTTGCTGAGAAAGAAAGTTGTAATGGACAAATGGTAATGGGGCATAAAGACCAGCCAAAAGATAAAGCGAACAAACTATCACCAATTGTACCTGAAGCAGAAGATGATTATCATTTCCCTGATGGCTTGTTGGAAGAACTTTATAAGAGATTCAACGGAGAATTATTCAAAGACTTAGTCTCACCAGATGAATTCAAAAGTATCATTACCCGTAAATCGCATACAAGCCGCCTCGCCGCATGTTTGCAGAAGAAAATGCTCATGTATAAAATTCTACATGATCTATCTCTCTTGTTGCCCGAGGATATTCGTACCACTTGGCTCGAAGATATAGCCAAAGAATGTGGCTATAAAGTTGAAAATATTAACAAGAAGTACAAAGGGAGCGATAGCGTGACGGAAGCGTACCACAAAAAGATGGAACAGATTGAACATATTTTCAGCAAATATAGTCGTACATAATAATTTTCTATATCTATCCTATACACAAATGGCGTATCTCCACTTCGGAAATACGTCATTTGTGCGTTTCATACGATACCATGTGATTCCCAAACACGCCCACTTATCCCCACCTTTGATAAATCAACTAAATTCCACTAAAATATTTTTAAAATTAAATCATTGATTATCAATGTCTTAACATCAAACTTTGTCAGCGGTCATAAAACTCTTTAGGTGCCACTTGCAGCCACTTTTCCACTTACGACATTTGCTGCATAACTTTTTAATTCCATGTTATGCAAGGTAATTTCATTATGCTGCAAAAAGAAGACCTCAAGGAGGCCATTGCAGAAGTATTAGAGACAATATTGGGCAAGAATCTGCTGAAAGAACCTGTTTCGACAGCATCCACCGAGTATTACACCCGTGACGAGCTTTGTGTACGCCTACACATTACTTACACTACGCTCTGGCGAATGGAGAAGCGTGGCGACATTCAGGCGCATAAGATTGGTAGGCGCAACCTGTATTCCAAGCAAGAAGTGGACGCATTGATTTCCAATGGGCTTCCTGCTAACACAAATAATCAATAGGGTTATGCTATGGATGAACTGATCAAAACGATTCCCAAGCCGGCAGATATGGATTACATCCTGTCCTCCTTTCATGAATTGCAGGAACAGGGAGCCATTGATGCCGGCGGCTTTCATGTGTCTTCCATGAATGACTGTGTAAGAAAAGGCAAGTCGCTTCCCCCTCTTGTGGTACTCTATCCCAATATTGTCCTCGAAGGTGACCTTTGCATCATCTTCGGACAGTCGGGTATCGGCAAGACCATCTTTGCCATGCAGGTGGCACGGGATATTGCAGCCAAGGGAAAGCGTGTCCTGTACGCCGACTTCGAGATGACGCTGCGACAGCTGTCTCTCCGTTATGAATCCCCAGATTTCCCTTCCACGTTCTTTCGTGCGGATATGGACGGGAACCATCCCGCCGATGACGTACTGAAGGGAATAGAAACGGCAGCTGTGGCGAATCTTGCTGAGGTGGTGTTCATCGACAACATTACCGCCCTTAGTCAGTCGCTTGACAAAGGTGCCGATGCGGGCTCGCTCATGGCATCGCTCAATGCCCTCAAAAAGAAATACAATTGGACTCTGATTGTTCTTAACCATGTTCCCAAGATGTTTTCGGGTGCCGTGCCGCTTTCCCTGTCCGCCATACAAGGCTCTGCCAAGCTCAACCAGCTTATTGATGATGCCGTAGGATTGGGGCAATCACACAAGGACGGCTCATTGGTATATGTGAAGCAATGCAAATGGCGCAATGGTGAAGTGGTACTCGACGCGGATAATGTGGCTTTATACGAGCGGGCCAAGAACGGTGAGGGCAATCTCTGCTTTACCTTCAGGGGCTTTGATACAGAGGCGGCCCATTTGGAAACGACAAGTACCAATGAGCGTGAGGGATTGAAGGCAAGGGTCAAGGAACTCTCCTCCCGAGGCATGAAACAACAGGACATAGCCAAGGAATGTGGCATTACCCAAAGCAAAGTGTCGAGACTATTGAACAGCTGATTATTCACTTTATGCATTTTATGCAATATGCATAAGTGCATAAACTGCATAAAACTAAATAACAAAGACTATGAAGCAGGATGAATTAACATGCGTAATGGCAACAAAAGCGGCACCCAACGAACGGATGCTGATAGAGATTCCAAGGGGAGAAATTGGCAACCATTATTCTTCCATTACGGATTATCTGGATAAGGTGGTAAATTACGATACCTCTATGATGCGAAAGATTGATGAACTTATCTCACGATTTCACTTAGGAGCTGTTTGTACAACGCTCAATGGGCATTATGGCTCAGTACTACCCCGTATCAATGAAAGAGGAAATGTTGTTGGCGGCGAAGTGATATACTTTGATGTGGATAACGGCAATATCCTTCGACAAACCCCTATCACGGATTATCTTTACAACTGGTATTGCTTCGACTATTATACGGACAAGGAGGTGTTCTTCGGTGAACATTTACTGTCCAACAAGCCTGTTGCCATTGTTATAGAAGAAAAGACAGCCCTGCTCGGCACACTTGCCGAACCGTCCATTGACTGGCTGGCAGTTGGTGAAGGCTACAATCTCACCAATGGCATGATGGCCAAACTGGTTGGCATGAGAGTGATTCTTTTCCCTGATAACATGAGTTGTGATTATTGGTCAGAACAGTTTGGCAAACAATTCGGGGTGGACTGTGGCTTTGTCAATCGGGACATCAACCGATACCTGATTGACAAAATCAAGTGCAGGGGAAGTCCTTAGTCGCTGAAAGTGTCGGGAGGAACGAACAGGGCTTTGCCCTTGTTATAGCCTACTATAACTACGCGCTTCGCTTTCGTAGTTGTGGGCCCAAGACCAGCCTTGGGGAACCGGCGGGAGTGACTCTCTCCCTGCACCCTCCACTCATGGGCATCTGCCCCCAAGACCCCTGACCAAAGAGTGACCCTCTCTGGACTCTCTACTTAGGGCATTTCCCTAAGAACCCATTACAGAGAAGAATTTTCTAACACATTAAAAATTGTTGACTATGACACAAATGACATCTGTACACATCAAACCCTGCAACATCGGGCAGAGTGAAGCACACAACCAAAGGACAAAAGCGTATCTCGACCACATCAATGCAGAAAAACTCTATATAAGGAAAGACCTGATGCCACAGAACCAGTCGTGGACATCAGACTTGCAAGGGCAAATGACCTTACAGCAGTATTACGATGCTATTGGGAGAATGGTTAAGGAAAAGACCGGCAGGGCCATGCAGACCAAAGAGCATGAGCGTGTGAACAAGAAAACTGGCAAGGTTACAAAGATTGCAGGCTGTACTCCATTGCGTGAGGGTGTAGTGGTGTGCAAGGAGGATACCACCATGGAACAGTTAAAGCATTTCGCTGACCTTTGTCAGCAACGTTTCGGAATAACAGCCATACAAATCCATATTCATCGTGACGAAGGGCATTGCACAGCCCCCAATGATGTTTCTACATGGAAGACCAACTATCATGCCCACATTATCTGGGACTGGATGAACCATGATACAGGTAAGTCCTACAAACTGAACAATGAAGACATTAGCCTCATGCAGGATATGGCAGCGGAAGCGTTGGAAATGAATCGTGGCATTTCCAAGTTGGAGACAGGCAAGCAGCATCTGGAACGTAACGATTATATCGTGGCCAAACAGAAGCGTGAGCTGGAGGAGGTCAAGAAGCAAACGGAGAAATTGGTAAAGGAAAACGAGCAGAAAATCCTTGATAGTGAAAAGTTGGACAGGGAAATTCACGACAAGCAGGTGAAAGCCAATCGGGAAAATGGCAATGCTATTCTATCCGGCTTGGCTCATATTGCAGGAAAGGGTAAGTACGCTCAGTTGGAAACGGAAAATGAAGAAATGAAGCAGCAGGTGGCATTGATTCCCGATAGGATAGCGGAAGGCGTAGCGGAACGAACAGCCAAACTGGAGAAAGCCTGTGAAAGAGAAAGACAGATTGCCGAACTGCGCTTGGACGAATATAACAAGCTCACTCGAAGTTACAACCGGCTATTGAAGAAGTCTCAAAACGATAAAAGCACCTATGAGTTTAACCTCTCGCAGAGAGATTATGCTATTGTCACCCTCAAAAATGCTTTTCAGAAAATGGTAGAGTTGCTGGACATTGTATGCCGTAAAGCTTTGCAAGTCGTCATCGGCTTTGCCAAGAAACCGATTGCCAGACGATTCACTTTCGAGCAGGCCTCTGCCGTCAATGACTTTCTGGAGCAAAATATAGACAGACAACATGCTGCCGATACCCTCGCTATCCTTTCCCGTCCATTCCTTACGGAAAGGGAACAGGAAAAGGGAAGAAAGGAAGTGCAGAATGTGGTTAATAACTATTCCGAATATGAAAGGACTGAAATAGAAAAACAGAAAAGAAATATCCGCTCATCTAAAGGCTTTAAAATGTAAAATCAACATAAGTTCAGTGAGCTATAAGTTCTTGTGAATCTAGTGATTATAGATTTTTGCAATTTTACGGTGCTGAAATACAAAGGGGTGTTTCACTAAACTACTTTTTGACACATCCTCATATATTCCTGATTATCAATTATTGAAAACTCTTCTGAAATCTGATACACCAATTCGTCAGTCAGAACTGACGAATTAACTTTAATGTTGTTCAATTTCCGCACCATAATATAGGCTAATTGTTCTTGATTGCCCCCTTTTGACGGCTCGTGCCTGACTCTACAGGATTGCCGTTTTGATGGTCCGAACAGCATTCCTGAGTTCTGATGATAATAGTATCTCTTTGTTGCCCATAATATTATAAAGTATTCTTATGTTGCTTTATTTCTATATCCAACTTGAACATCTTCTGCTGCCATCATTAGCTTTTCCTTTGGCATCTTATATCGTTTGACAATTCTGTCTTGCAGGAATATTTTGTTAAGCGTATATGCTAGTGCCTTCAATGTATCTTCTCTTTTGAGGGGCTTTAGCTCACATTCCCAAATGGTGATAGAGTGCCAGCCCATAGAGGCAAGTTCGTACTGCACTTTCAAGTCGCGCTCCTTATTTCTCCTTATTTTGTTTACCCAAAAATCCGTATTCGTTTTTGGCACGGTATAGTATTGGCATCCCTCATGTCCATGCCAGAAGCAACCATTCACAAAGATACACGTTCTATACTTCCGCATCACAATGTCTGGTTTTCCAGGCAGTCGTGGATGGTTTATCCGATAGCGGAATCCATGTCCCCACAGATAGCGACGCACCACCATTTCCGGCTTTGTGTCTTTGCCGTGAATGGCTGCCATGTTTGCATGGCGCTGTTTTGATGAGAGTTTGTCCATTAGGTTACCGCTTTAGCTTTTCTATGACCTCCAAATCCGCGGGCAACCACTTCACACTGCCCAGTTCATCTATTTTAAGCCAGCATGCGGCCTCATGCTCATTCAGGTGCAGAGCATCCGTCAGTAATGAGCAGAGGTAACAGTGCATAGTCAAGTGAAAGGCCGGATAATCATACTCCACTGTCTTGACGAATTCATCAACGCAGATTTCCGTGGATAGCTCTTCGCGAATCTCACGCTTCAGTGCCTCCTCTGGCGTCTCCCCAGCTTCCATCTTTCCACCAGGAAATTCCCACCAGTCCTTCCATTCGCCATAACCTCTCTGGGTTGCGAAGACTTTATCTCCTTTGCAAATAATCGCAGCTACAACTTCTATCTGTTTCATATTTCCTTAATTCCCACAGATTTCAGGAAGTCATAAATCCCATCATACCACTCTGGTTTTCGCGTCTCATCTGGTGGCACACTATCATCACCATTCGGAACAACAATCACCATGCCTTGACGTGCTCTGGTTAGCAACACACGATAAGCATTTATTTGATATTCTTTGTTGATGGCTTTATTGATATTTTGCCACTTGGTTCCACTACGCAATTGATAGTGTTGCCACGAAGACAGGCTCTTATCAAGCCGTAGGTCTGCATCCCACGTCACACAGGCCCAATCTATTTCAAGTCCCTGCACCTTAAACTCTGTCAGGGTATCTTCAAGGCAGTTACTACTTCTGATATCCATATCATCTTCCAAGAACCAATGAACAAAATTAGGCTGGTAACGGACATTGATACCTATTGCTTTCAATCGCTCAGCTTTGCTGCTGGCCAACAGCCCCATTCGTTCGCTGCCTCTTGTATGGCCTCGTAGCCATTGTTTTGCAACTTCAAGATTGCGTGTTAGTACAATGGGATATTTCTCCAACTCTTTCAATGTCGCAGTAGCCTCATCCTTCTGCAATGCCAATAACTGATTGACAAAGATACTCACCTTCTCACTGCGGAAGGAACGCATTGACATCTTCAGGTGCAGATTCCCTTTGGAAATGAGTTTCTCCTGTATCAGTGACAACTCTTCCTGAGTAATATCTTTTGAATCAATCAGATAGTCAGACATATAGACATCCCAACTTGGATAACTGCGGTGAACCGACTCAATCCATTCCTTCAATCCTGCCTCGCCCTTGTTGATAGCCTGACCGTTACCCACAAGACAAACCACTAGACCCCAATCTGTCTGTCGGTCCATACACGAAATCAAGTATTCCGGCTCGGAATACGGGAAGTTGCGAATACCTTTCTTCTCACGCATGAATCGTTGCAGTTCTTTTTTTGTCCAAGCTCGTTGAGCCTCATCAAAGATGGTAACGTGCTCTACAGGAATATATGCCTTATCCGTATGACTCTGAAAATAGCCTTCGATAGGAACTATCTTTTTGCCTTTCACCTCAGTTCCTTCCAGATAGAGGTCGCGATAATGATGAATCATCTGAATAAAAGCCTTCACTTTACTCTTTGCCTCAGCCTTACTGCATGCCTTACGCCCTTCTGTCTTGGCCTTTACTTTGTCGCGTCTCAAATAGTCACGAGCCAATGCCTCCTGTAATACCTCCACTAAAGGAAAGTTACCCGAAAGATACACAGCCTTCTCTCCACGATTAAACTGATCTATGGCAGTGTTAAGTCCAATAAGTGTCTTGCCTGCACCAGGAACTCCAGTGATGAAGCATATCGCTTTCTTATTATTTTCACGGCAATGATCTATGATGTTACGTAATTCCTCTGAAGCTTTGTCGATGTCCCCCCCATGCTTTGTGATGTCTTCCACGGTATTCTCCTCATAAAGGGCTATTGCTGCTTCAATAATCGTGGGTGTAGGCGAATAGCCACTTTTTGCCCAAAGGTCATCGGTAAGTGTCGGCTTAACATCATAGTGAATAGCACCTAAGACTTCCTCAATTGTAATCGCCAGTTTCTTACGATTAACACTAAGCGGCTCATACACATTATCTTCGAAACGATTCAGCGTCAGTTTACAACGCGAATCCTTCTCCCGAGGAACCACAAGAATGGGAATCAGTATTCGGCCTAAACTTCCTTCTTGGAAGTTCTTCAAGTTCAAAGCATAGTCCCATACCTGCACAAGAGCCTCACGCGAGAAAGTCCTATCCGCAGTTTTGTATTCAAGCACGAAAACGATACTATCTATCACAGCAATCACATCCACTCGCCTACCCATACGAGGTATGTTATACTCAAAATACACACTCCCTCGACCTTTGTATGGTGCAAAAGCCTCATGAAGTGTTTCAATCTCTTCCAGCCACGACTGAGACGTCTGGTCATTGATATTGTGTTGCGAAGCAAGCGTCAATGCACCAACAATCTCATTCTCGCTACGAGAAAGAAAGTCCGTGACTGTATCGGAATAATAGTATCGTTGTGCTACCATGTTGTTTCCAAATTACGATAAATATCTTTTTACGGTATAATATACCCTTTATCTTCAGCTTTTTCGACTATCTTCAAGAGACGGCGACATTGAGCAGGACTAGGTAAAGAACCTCTGCCAATATAAGTTGCAATGCTTCTGATGAAATCGCAATCGCCATAAGAAAGGAGTTCCTCTCTTGTTAATGCATGATAAACATTCATCCAGTATGTTGTACCAAGCTTGAATATTTCAACGGATGCGTCAATTTTGGAATTGAACTTATGAGCACGTTTAGCAGCCAGTTCCGTTGCCTTCGTCTCTTCTTTTGATATCAGCGAACGTGTGAAAGCATCTGACAACGTAAACTCAACAGCCTTGAAGTCGCTCCAAGTTCCAACAAGACGAGACAAACTACGCACAAGACCACCATCTGCCTTCTTTTCCAAATAGCGATGAGTAAAGTATGCCAGTCGTAACAGCTCTGTTGCCAAAGCTGGATATAAAGTTTGTTTATTCCAGATGCTTACCCAATCGAGGTCTGTTCCTTTAGGAAGAAGAGTCATCAGCTTAGATATGGTATATGGCGTAATTTGAGCTTTGTTACCTCCTTTTGGATACCATTCTTCTTTACTGATGAGTTTGTCTAGTTTGTCAAAGATGATAATTGAGCAGACGCACTTCTTGAAGAACTCGTCATTAATGCTATCGCGGTCATTTTCATATATACCATCGATGTAAGGTGCAAAAACTTTGAAGTTGTCCGCAGAACTCTTACAAACTTGGTCGGGGTGCATGAGAATGGCATTGTAGCATTTTGCCAGCTTCTCTTTTGTAATAAGTTGGTCTTTGGGGTTCTTCTGCTTGAACAGGTCTTTTTGATGGGTGTTCAGTTTCATCTGTTCCTGCTCCCACTTGCCACGAGAACGCTCGTAGAACCACACTGTTTGATAGGGATTGCCACCTACGGGTGGAGCCATGACTTTGCGGGAAAGCTGTTCCATCTTGACGTGGAAGGGGTGGTTGGAGAAGAAGTCTGCAGGCTTAACGGCATTCTGACTATTGGCACATTCTGAAATGGTCTTGGTCAACTCATTGTAGTTTTGCACCTGTTCTTCCGACATATCATCATCAACATTCAGCACAGTCAACTTCATTGGTACGAACAAATTATCCATACCCTTTGGAGCTTCATTCTTAATGATGGCACTCGTCAATGCTGCGGTAGTCTGTCCTCCGTTGATTATTTGCAAATCCTTGAAATAAGTAATTTTAGAACCGTCTGCTGAAAACCTTATAGAACGAGCAACAATAGCGATTCCATTATTATATGTGAAGAAGTTCTCTGGTTGCTTCATAATGGTACTACGTATGCCTTTGTTCACGTTACCTCGGAAACTCAAGAAAGCACGAACATTCCCTTGTAGCAATCTACTTCCATAGTCGTAGTAAATTTTAGCAAGGAATTCTCCAGGAACAATTCCCAGATAAGCATCATAATTACTCAAATCACCCAAATCTGCCTTCAAACATGGAATTCCATCACAGTTATAATTTTTTGTTTCAATCTCAAGTATCTCACTCGAGTTAGAAACGAATGTCTGGAAGAAACGCTCTAATGTCCAAACGTTCAATTCCACAGGTCTTCCTAAAAAGTCTGGACGCTTTAGGTTCTTAACCTGCTTACTCAGAGTGTAATTCGAAATGATGATGAACTTGAAACGCAAGATTTCCGTTGCCGTCATTCCCTTACCAATCTTCTTCCTAAACTCGCTGGCAATGTTCACAGCGGGGGCGGAATCATCACAGAAATTACGAATGTTTCCATTAACGGCTTCTTCTATGAAACGTTGCATATACGACAGCAACTCCTCAATTCGTGTGTTAGTCAAAGTAGGAGTGATATCTCGCTGATTTGTGAATTCGCTTGCAATAAGGACCAATGCACCATCAGCTTCATCATAAGAATAACCATCAAAAGCGAGTATTTGTCTTTTTGTATTTCTGATTTCAACCGACATTGGAATAGGGTCACTTAATTCCCCTATATCTTCAAGATCTAAAAGAACACGCTCGATAAAATAGCTTTCAGGGTCAGAACCTTCTAAGCTAGCATCGTTTCTAGTCTCATCGATAAACTGTTTTCGATATTCTTCAATTTCCATATCAGTTGAGTTTAAATTTTTCTATTTCGGTTAGTAATAATTCATACTGAGCATGGGGTATTGCGTCTGGCAATAAAGCTCTATGTAATCGAGGAAAGTTTTTATTATCAACTTTGTACATGTACTGATTTCTCAATGCAAATACAAGATTGTCATTCTCATTCGAGAAGTCAAAACCAAACAATTGCAACTTTGCCATAAATGTTTCCCGCTGATGGGTATTCACCAGCAATGCGATAATACTATTGACAAGCTGGTTTAGACGGATTCCTTCAAAAGAAGGGCTCATCTTCTCCAACTCATAAACGACAAGCGTTCCGTCTATATCGCTGTCAAGTTGCTCGATAGATGAAATACGTACACTATCTTTGCCAAAATTTATCGTCTTGACTTCGAACCAATCTTGTTGGTCAGAGAAATCCTTATGGGTTTTCTCAGGCCCCATCCAACTTTCAAGTGCAATATCAATACCTCTTTCTGGAATCATGTAGTCTTTCAAGAACAATAGTTCTCCAATAAGCCCCATTATTTCTGCTTCAGTCAATCGAGTGTTATCAGGACGGAACAGCTGTCTCCAAGAATAGTAACGAGAACGCAGAGTTTGATATGCCGTTTCATCATCACTAGTCACCTTAACCGAATCTAACAGGTCTTGGCAGAAAGTACAGAAATACTCCAGAAGGTTATTGTTCTCGAGTGAAAATCGCAGAGTCAATAAGTCCCCATCTTTATACTGTTCTACGGCAATAACATCAGAACTCAATATTCTTACAGGTTTGTATTTACCTCTGAAATCAAATGAATATCGTGCATCATCATCACGGCCAATATATAAGCTCAGATGACGATTATCGCCAAGCCTGATGAAATGACGGCTAGGGAAATCTTTTCTGAATGTTTTGTACACTTCGTTATTACTCATCGTTGTCCTCCTCTTCGGGTTCTTCACCCTCAATATTTAGATGTTGGAAAATCTTATTGACCTGATATTTTACGGCTTTGCCCTCATCTTTGACTCCAGGGCATCCCACCGCAAAAGCTACGATACAGTCTTCACCAAGTGCTTCTCTGTATTTTTGCAGCATCTCTTCTTCCTCACCGTCAGCCTTTTTAGGCTTGATAAACATGATTACCAACATGGGCTTTCGTTTGGGAAGGAATCTGAAATAGGCCTTGACGGGGATATCTCTTCCTTGACTATTTTCTCCGTCTATTTCCCATTGCTTGCGCTGGGCGTCCTCTGCCTTCTCAATATCCTCCTTCGATAATGCAAAACGGCCTTCCATACTACCAGTCATAACACGACGACGAGTACTTATCTGGATGATATTGCGAGTGGTGCTGCAGATGGAACGTTCCATGCATTTTACTTGTCTCAGGCCTTCTACATTGTATTGTATTGAAGATTTACCGCTTTCAAATATTACATCCCATAAATCTACTCCTTCTGTCTCTTCATCTTCCAAGAAGCTGATGATATTTTTTGCATCGAACCGAGGATTAGCCATTGAACATTTTATGCCACCCAAGAAATCAACAACCACTTCTTTAGGCACATCGGCAAAGTAACGCGAACTCCCATCTGAAGTGTCGTTCACATCCTTGTCTGCTTTCTTGTAATCTGCATACCTGAGAGTATAGCCTTTCGACAAAAGATGTGAAGCAAGTTCTTGTACTCGTTGCGTGTTTATCTTGTTGTGATCTATCTTCGATGTGATGTACGGTGTATCATAGATGTTGCCGTAGAACGAATACATCATATCCTTGCTAACGGCAGTTCTCATCTTATTTGATGCCGTTATCTGCAAATCATCACAGTTATCTCTAACCTTTATACCAAAGTCTTTTGGGGTCAGTTGCTGGTCAAACATCTCACGAATGTCGTTCTTTAGTTCAGCAGATGCCCTTGCCACTTCAGCATACCACATTGCACTGGTATGGCTTGTCCAAATTTGGAAGAGGTCTTCGTATCCTCGTCTATATCCAAACCACCGGCCCATCTGCATCAGGACATCAAAGGTGGCTGTATTCCGATAGAAATAGCTGACTATCAAACCTTCGAGCGTCAAACCACGAGATAGAGCAAGACCTCCGATAGCTATCACTCGCAGCGATGGATTCTCTTTGTAGTTTAGCGAAGCACTCTGTTTGGAACCATTGACCATTTTAACTTCTATCTTTTCCATTGCTGCCAATAGAGTAGTTTTCTGAGAAACGCGTGCAAATGTTAGGTCGTTGACTTGGCTGAAATGTTTCTCCCAGAGTGAGTGTAATTCACCATAGAGCGGAAGTCGATGGTTTTTGCTCGCATCTTCATTGAAATTGACACGAATATCGTTGAATACTTCTTCGAACCATTCTGCAACATGGCCTGTTATCACTTTCTGAACATGAATAAAGCGGGACATGTTTACCAACATACTTCTTGGTTCCTTGCTTTGTCCACGTAAATCACGGACAACATTTGCCAGACAGAAGCAAAGAATGGACTCACGCAGAGAGTCGGGCAAGATTCCATCCCATTCCTTTTTGTGCTTACAGTAGAATAGACCGGAATTAAGAACTTCTGGATTGTTTTGAACGAGGTCTTTGTAATCCTCTGATGCATAATCCGGTTCTATGATGTCTGTAATATAGCGCAGATTTCGATAGAAAGCTCCTTCAGGATAGAATATCTTGGCAACCCCAACATAATTCGATGGTGCCTCTAATGCATAAATGAAATGTTCAGGGAAGAGATCTGTATGTTGCATAGCATCCACCGAATCCGGATCTATGAAGACATTGGCAAATGGAGTGGCTGTGAATCCTATGTATGTAGTATTCATAAAGAGATTACAGATTTGCCGGATAAGCTTATTGGTGCGAGTCGGGTCTGTTTCGTCTTTGCGAGTATTAACGGACGCATTGTCTGCTTCATCGTCAATAAGTAGCATAGGTACATCCACATACCCTTTTCTTGAGTCAATATTCTGTTCTCCCAGCCAGCTATAAAGTCTCTGTAAAACCGATACGTTTTTCTTTATGACAAACAACACTAATGAGTTGTTTGCCAATGACATCGTTATCTTATTGCAATTGCCAACAAAATCGTTAAGCGTTGACGTGACAGAGGTGGCCATAATCTGCTTGTTGTCTAGTCCGACACCCACACGTGGATATTTCTCAATCTTGCCTTCTTTTTTTAGGGTTATACCTACAATACCTTCATCAATACGTTCCTGTGTTTGTCTGCGCAAGTTTTCCGTGATTCCTGTTAGCAGTATAACTACTTTGTAACCAGCATCGGCAGCTTTGCATATTAAGCCAGTATAGGTGGCAGTCTTGCCCGATTGTACATCACCAATAATAAGACCTCTACGAAGTCGTGGCTTATCCAATGCGTCGTTTGGATTACCAAGGCAATTCATAATGTCTGGCAAAGTCACATCGTCAAGCAGGTTGATGCTGATACGGCTTATAGAAGAATGATTGATGAGGTAATCCTTATATCTTGACCAGAAAAGGTTGTCTTGAATCTCCATATTGGAGTACCATTCACGTTTTTCATCATAATTATTGAATATTACCTGCCCCTTATTGTGAACAATCTTATATTCATACTCCATATCGATGAAGAGGCGTGTCTTTGTTGCGTTGTCACAATCCAGTTTTGAGAGCATAATAGCCTGATTGATATAGGTGTCTATATCTTCCGGCCTTAACTCTTTCCCTTGCGATATGGATAAGTTGATAAGGGTTTTTATTAACTGTCTTAGGTCTATATATTGGCTTTCTGTCATGTTACTGATTCTTTTCTTTGAGAATTTTCTCTTTAATTTGGGGATAATTACAGAATGGTTCTGATTTCATCAAATCATTAATAACCGCTTCCCATCCATCACTACGAATACTCATTAAAGTTGATGCGATAGTTATTGCTTTCTGATAGACATCATCCAATCGCTCGTCTGTTTCTTCAGGAATAGCAATCGCTTCATTACTCTTATCAATATACAATTGTTGAACAGGGAGATTCTTTTCAATCTCAGTAAGGAGCATCTCAAGGAATCCGTAATCTTCATCTGTCATTTTCTCACGGACATATTGGAATAATTTGCTTTCACGATTTATTAGCCAATAGAAGGTATTATTTCTCCCTCTTTTCCTGTCCCAAATATAATCAATGTCATCATTTACCTTTTCTGTACGCCCCCTATACGTCTGTTGGCGTACAGAAAACTCGAGTGCTTCCTCCACGGCCTTTTTCAGTCTGTAAAGAATTTGCTTGGGGATACATGCCTGCTGTTTCTTAATGTCTATTGACCAAATATCATCGAGTGAATTGGGAATGTCTACACGAATACGTGCGTTCTTTGTCAGTTCCGCACGTTGTTTCATTCCAAACCAAGTGCCCCAAATGATCAGTCTCTTGTTGCGATAGATGTAAAATCCCTGTTTGACACGAAGATTTTCAATACCACCAATCAGTTGCTTGTCTTTTTCTTTTAATTCTGTTGCAAAGGGCAGAATGAACGGACGAATTTTTATCATTCGTTCAATACCATTAGTGTCCTTGATATCTAACTCTATTTCTTTCTTGACCGTGGTTTTGGGATGTTGCTCAAGGAATGGATCTAGAGGCTTTATGTCAAGCTCATTGATAAGGATGTGTAAGTGTAGATTTCCGATTCCAGCAAGGTAGCGATGGAAAATCAAGGCAAGTGTATTCTCCAAGGATGAACTTAATTCTACCAAGGTTGAATAAACCTGTCCTCCACTTGAATTGGAAATCACATCAAAATCTTGCCAGATAACTAACGTACCTTTCCCCTGCTCTTTGAGTTTTTCAATATATGGAAGTTTGTCTATTTCGTTTTTATCAAGCTCCTGAATCATCCAGTCTTGAGTCTCAAGGATGTGATTATAATCCCATGTGAAGGCATTCAACGTTTTGCCTTCGAAACTGACAACTGTTAGGCAACGGCATTGGGATAGTGAGGCAGATTTCATGCCCATTCCAAAACGACCAAGGTCTTCCTCAGAACGTTCTTCTTCAGCTGACAAACAACCATAGCGCATAGCCTCGAAAAGAACATCCGCATCCATTCCATCTCCGTCATCAATTATGCCTAAGGCTAACTCATCCATAGGGTTAGTTGGGAATAGGATCCGAACGCTTTGAGCATGTGCGCTGATGCTATTGTCAACAATATCAGCAACAGCAGACTCAAAAGAATAACCCATTGAACGAAGCGACCCCATCAGGGTTGATGCTTTGGGAATATGTCTTCTATCTTTGCTCATGTTCCCTGGTTTGTTTTATGATTTGTTGGAATACAGCTTTAGCCAGCAATGGAGGTACGGCATTACCTATTTGTTGCTGGATGTGCATGAGAGAGCCTTCGAAAATAAACGTATCGGGAAAACTCTGAAGCCTTGCGGCCTCTCTTACCGAGATACCTCTGTCTTCGTAAGGATGTATGAGCATACTCTTTCTGTAATTCGATATTACAACTGATGGTTGGTCTGCTCTCAGTCGTTTGTATATTCCACTATGGCAACGCCCTTTGTCTGCATAGTTTTGCATGAGGAAATCAGGTATGGCTCGCCAGTTCTGTCCTTGCCCTATATATTTGTATCGTTCAACAACCAAGTCGTTGTTTCTCGATACATAGTTCTGTCGGGCTATGTCTGAACCTTTGCGCATTAATTGTGCATAGGTGCTTGCTTTTTCTAACGCCAGGGTGTATGGAGTTTCATCTACCATCTCACCATTCTGCAAGTATGGCAAATCGCCAATGGCCTCTTCAACGGTTATCTTTGTCTCGTGTTTCTTTGGAAACTTGAAATCTATCCCTAGCCTGTTGCCTACCATAAAGAAACGGTTTCTGTTTTGTGGCACACCGTAGTCGGAAGCCCAAAGAACGGAAGATGTGATATTGTCATAGCCATCAATAGCACGGAAACAATCCTCTATCATTGATTGTATTTTTCCTTCATTGATGTTCGTTAACCCCCATACATTCTCCAAAACAAACCATTCAGGCCTTATTTCTTCTACAAAGCGTACGAACTCCAAGAACAAGAAATTCTTTTCGTTCTTCATGTTCCTTGTTCTGGTATTTGACATCGAGAATCCCTGGCATGGAGGTCCGCCCATTATTACAAAGACAGGCTTCTTTTCTCCATGCAACGCCTTGGGATCTATATTTTGAATATCTTCCTGTAGTACCTTTGCCCCTTTATGGTTACGCAGGAATGTTTTTGCGGCGTGCGGATTAATTTCTATGGCAGTACTTATTCTTATACCAGCCATTTCCGCTCCAAGACTCAGCCCTCCTGCTCCAGAAAAAATGTCTATTCCATATCTCATATATTATTACTTCTTACATGATTCCTGCGAAAGTAGGTATTGTTTGTACTCTCTTACAAGTAGTTCTTTTATATCAACTTCTAACAAATCCGATATTTTGAGCAGACATGCAACGTCAGGCTGAGAAGTGTTAGTGCACCATTTACTAACGGTTGATGGGGTGACACCCAACTCCCCGGCAAGCCAGCGAGCTGTTTTTTTCTTCTCGAACAATACAATTTTGATACGGTTAATATCTTCCATATTTGTAAGTTGTTTCCGCAAAGGTAGTGATTTATTTTCAACTTTTCTTCAATAGAATAAAAATATCGTCGAAAATTGATACTTTTTTATGTGTTTTTGCAAGTAAATGAGAGTTTTACGTTAACACATTATTATAGTAAGGGGATGATGATGCAATAATCCTCTATCTGGCGACCCATAAACATTGGTACGTTTGAACTGCCTGTTTTCGCTTCCATCTTTGCTAAAACATTCCGTGAACTCTCAAAAAATCACATTGAGTTTCATAAGGTCACTTTTGTTTTAAAAAGGTCACCTGAAGGTCACCTTGAAAAGAAAAAGCACTTACAAAACCTTTGTAAGTGCTTGATTTTCAGCGTGGACCAGCCTGGGTTTGAACCAGGGACCTCCAGATTATGAGTCTGTTGCTCTAACCAACTGAGCTACAAGTCCGGGATTATATTAATTCGGGTGCAAAGGTAATCAATAAAATGGAAACAGGGGAAAGGAAGGTAAGGATTTTTAAGGTTTTAACACATTTTGAGCGGGACAGGAGGGTTTTTACGCCGATTTGGAGTACCTTTGCAGCATACTTCCCGGCCGACCGGAGACGGCAACGGCATCCTATGACGCTTCATCCGGACGGGCCTGCAGAAGCGGACTACCAGGTATGTCCGGATCAAGGGCGTATATGATATGCCTCCGGCACGGATGGACATAACGGATGAACTGACAGGAACAGACGGGAACAGACGGGAACAGACGGGAACAGAAAACAGACTTACAGACAACCGGAATTGAACATCATATACATCAAAGAGGGTGAGAAGCCGGAGCTGCCGGCATTGGCGGCTACCATCGGATTCTTCGACGGGGTACACCGGGGACACCGGTTCCTGATCGGACGTGTCGTCGACGAGGCACGACGGTCGGGAATGGCATCGGCCGTAATCACCTTCGACCGCCATCCACGACAGGTATTGCAGGCAGACTACCAGCCGGAGCTGCTGACGACGCTCGACAGGAAACTGCAGCTGCTTTCGGAAACACAGGTCGACAACACCCTCGTACTGCATTTCGACAGGTCGCTGGCCGCCCTCCCGGCACGCCGGTTCATGGACGAGGTGCTCCGTCGGCAGCTGAACGTGCGGAAGCTCCTGATCGGCTACGACAACCGCTTCGGACACGACCGTGCAGAGGGCTTCGACGACTACGTGCGCTATGGACAGGCACTGGGCATCGGGGTCGTCCGTGCCGATGCCTTCCTCCCGGGGGGAGAGAAGGTCAGCTCGTCGGTCATCAGAGACCGCATACGCCGGGGCGACATCGCATCAGCCAACCGCCTGCTGGGCTATGCCTATACGATAGAGAGCACCATCGTACGCGGTTACGGGAACGGGCACTGGCTGGGATTTCCTACCGCTAACCTCGACATGGCAGCCTGCCGCCAGCTCATCCCGGCAGCAGGTGTCTATGCCGTGGCCGTACGGCAGAAGGATTCCTCAGAGTGGAGGCGGGGCATGATGAACATCGGCACACGTCCCACATTCAACGGCAAGGCGATGTCGATGGAGGTGAACATCTTCCGCTTCGACGGCGACCTCTACGACAAGCCGCTGGCTGTCAGCTTCATTGCCAAAATCCGAGACGAGCGGAGGTTCGGATCGCTGGAAGCCCTGGCACACCAGCTGGAACAGGACCGGGAAGCTATCAACCACCTGTTCGATGCCGGACAGATCCGGCAGCAGCAGATGGAAGCCCGACTGTAGGCAGCCCGCAGAAGAACAAAGTGATCATCATTAAGGAAAAGAGAGAAATATGAAGCATAAAGACACGTGGACAAACGTCCTTTACATCATCCTGTTCGTCGCAGTCTTCGTACTGCTGCAGTTCCTGTCACGGTACCTGTCGGCAGGATGCATTGCCATTGTCCGGGGCATACCGTTCCGTACCTCCATGAACGAGGGCAGCAGCGGAACGGCCGTTGCCGTCACCACTGTCATCAGCAGCCTGCTCACCTTCGCCCTCTTCACCCGTGCCGGCTGGGCACCGGTGTCGCGCACCTACCTCAGGTCGCGCCCCTGGGGTGTCCTTTTCTGGGCATTCCTGCTGGCGGCAGGCTCGATACTCCCGATGGAGTTCGTGGCAGAGAAAATCAATCTGACCCTCCCCTCGCAGACACAGCAGCTATTCGAAAGCATCATGAGAACCTCCTGGGGCTATCTCGCCCTGGGCATCATGGCTCCGATAGCCGAGGAGGCCGTGTTCCGCGGAGCAGTGCTGCGTACGCTGCTGGACATCTTTGGCAGCAGAGCCCACTGGGCAGCCATCGTGTTCTCCGCCCTCGTCTTCGGCGCCATCCACCTGAACCTGGCGCAGGGCACACACGCCTTTCTGGTCGGTCTGCTGCTGGGCTGGATGTATTACCGCACAGGCAGCATTCTCCCGGGAGTCCTGTTCCACTGGGTCAACAACACCGTAGCCTACCTGATGTTCAACTTCATGCCGCAGATGAATGACGGAAAACTCATCGACCTCTTCCATGGCAGCGAGCGGATGATGTACGGCGGACTGTTCTTCTCGCTCTGCATCCTCGCACCCTCCATCCTACAGCTGGGGAAGCGAATGGGGAAAGTAAAAATGTAAAAAGGTAAAAATGTAAAAAGGTGAAAAAGGTGAAAAAGTAAAAAGGACAGGCAGGAAAAGCCAGTCTCCTTGACACACGTGATTTACGTCTTTTACAAAAACTTCCGGAATCGCTGTCTGCAATACGATGCAATGGATTCTGTCATGCCGAGGAAGTCATCCACCTTGTTACGATGCAGCGATGGTACGGCCGGCATAGGAACATTGAGACAAGCGACCGCCGTTCTATGACGGGGCAGGAGAGAATCCCTTACAACACAATGCCCCGGTTTCCAGAAGCCACAACATCCCGGTTTCCCAAAGGCAAACATCTCGAAAACGATAAAAAAACCGCACATGAATAATACACTGATAGACAACTCATCAGCACAGCTCTCAATGCTTCAGGCATTGAGGGACTGTCTGGCTTCTGAAGGCATTCTCACTGTCAGGATCGCAACAGGATATTGGGACATTCCGGGACTTGCTCTGCTGGCAGACGACATCAGATCCTTCCTGCGGAAAGAAGGAACAAAGCTGCTGCTGCTCATCGGAAAAGACCCGTACGTGTATGCGTCTCAGGTCAGGAATCCCAAGTACAGGGACATGGATTACCCTGGTGACTTCATCCGTACAGACCTGTGCGAACTTGAGCCGAAGACTGAATTCGAGAATGCAGTGCGGCTTCTTCTGGAGTATTGCACCGAAGACGACGGTTCCAAAATACAGATTCGCATATTCCGAAAGAACAAAGACAATGCCGCACAGTTCCTTCATTCCAAATGCTATATCTTCGATGGCCGCGATGCCGGTAAAGGATACGGCCTGATCGGCAGTTCCAACTTTACAGGAAAAGGACTGCAAGGCAACGCAGAGTTGAATTATCTGGAGACAGATGTGGTCCGGGTGCTGTCAGAGGCGCCCATTCCCAATCATAAGACCCACGTGCAGTGGTTCGATGAAAAGTGGAATATGTCAGAGCCATGGAACAAGGAGTTCCTGGAACAGGTGTTGAAGCGGGCACCCATCACCCGAAAAGTCATGGAAGAGCCTTTTACCCCATACGAGCTGTATATCAAGCTGCTCCGAATCAAGTTCGGAGAAGTGGTTGACAAGTCGCTCGGCCAACAGATTCAGTCCTATCTGCCCGCCGGCATCCACAGGCTGGAATACCAGATAGAAGCAGTCAAGCGGTGCATCGGCATCATGCACGAACACGGCGGCTTCATGCTGGCCGATGTCGTGGGCCTCGGCAAGACCATCATCGGAATCCTGATCATAAAGCGTTTTCTCTCTGTTCCTGAAGATGACGGCCGGGAGCGCAAGGTGCTGGTCATCACCCCACCGGCCATCCAGTCTGGATGGAAGAAAACCATCATGATGTTCGACAAGGATGCTGAAGAAAAGATTGCACCCTACATTGACTTCGTCACCACAGGACGCATCGGGAATCTTGCAGAAGGAGCGGACTTGGAAGATGATGACAGCGGCGATACCGGAGAGTTCGGCGAAACGCTGCAAGACAAAAACTACGGGCTTATCGTCATTGACGAGAGCCATAAGTTCCGCAACAGTGCCACGCTGATGTACCAGTCGCTTGACGGACTGATACAGAAAATCGGTGCCGATACGGGGACATATCCATACATCGGACTGCTTTCTGCCACACCGCAGAACAACCGCCCCAACGATCTGAAGAACCAGATCTATCTTTTCGAACGCAACCATAATGACAGCACACTGAAGAAGGCTGAAGGCGGTAACATTGAAAAATTCTTTGCCGACGTAAACAGAGAATACGACCTGCTTATCCGCAAGCCTGAAGCAGATGCTACCACAGGCGATCTCATTTATGACATCCCATCAGACGAACGCCGCAGACGGCTCGACGAGGTCTCCAGGAAACTCCGCGACTGCATTCTGAGCGACATCCTTGAGCGCAGGACAAGAACCGACGTCGAGACGTATTATAAAGAAGACATAAAAGCGCAAGGCCTGGTATTCCCGAAGATTGTCGGACCGAACAACCTTGAATACATCATGGACGAGGAACTGGCAACGCTTTTCTCTGACACCATGACCATCATCGCCCCGACCGAGAAGGAAAAGCTGCAGACTGATGAATGGCTGAGATATTTCCGTTACCGTGCCATCGAGTACTTTGCCGACCCTGCCAACGAAAAGAAACACACCGGACGGGGCAACCGCAGCGTAGGCGATGTGGCAAAGCAGCTCGCCACCATCATGCAGATCCTGCTCGTAAAGCGGCTGGAAAGTTCGTTTACAGCTTTCACGCAGTCCCTGCTCAACCTCCGCCGCTATACGGAGAATATGATCAGGATGTGGGAGAATGACACCATCTTCGTCTGTCCGCAAATCGATGTCAATAAAGAACTCGATTTTGAAACAAAGAACAAGGAGCAAGAAAAGAAAAATAAACGAAAGAAGGGCAAAGTGCAGAAGAAGAAACTTACTTTCAATGACTGCGTGGAAGACATCAGGAAGAAAATAACCCGGCTCACGGAGCAGGGGCGGAATGAGAGAGGACAGAATGCCGAATACAGGCGGAAAGACTTCAAGGAGGAATATTTTGCCCAGCTGAAGGAAGACCACCGGCTCATCTCAAACCTGTATGACCGCTGGGCAAGAAACTCCCAAGACCCCAAGTTTGATGCGTTCAAGGAGAAGATAAAACCCGAGCTGTTCAACCCGCAGACGAACACATCCGGCAAACTGGTCATTTTCTCCGAGGCCATCGACACCGTCCGTTCTCTGGCGAGAGCCGTCAAGGCCAAAGGCTACAAGACCCTTGTCATCACCGCCGCCAACCGCGACGAGATGGAGCACACGATAGAAGAGAACTTCGATGCCAATTACGAAGGAAAATGGAAGGACGACTATGATGTGATCATCACGACCGAGGTGCTGGCAGAGGGAGTGAACCTGCACCGGGCCAATGTCATCCTGAACTATGACACCCCGTGGAACTCGACCCGCCTGATGCAGCGCATAGGACGTGTGAACCGCATCGGCAGCAAAGAGCCGTTTGTCTACGTCTACAACTTCATGCCGAGTGCGGAAGGTGACGCCCAGATACAGCTTGTCCGCAAGGCACACACGAAACTGCAATCGTTCCACCTATTGTTCGGAGGGGACAGCAAGATTTTCTCGGAGGAGGAAGACATTGTGCATTACGACAACCTTGCCAAGGCCGTAGACGGAGAAGAGTCGCCTCTGCAGAAATATGTGTATGAACTGAAACAATACAAGAACACCCACCCTGAACGCTATGCCCGGATCGAACAGGCGGAGGACGGCTGGCAGATCGCCCAGGCAGATTGCGGGACAGCCTACTTTGTCGTAAAAGCCCACCGGTCCGCAAGACTTGCCGTGAGAATACGTCAGGCGGAGGACGGCCGCCATAATGCCGAAATCATTTCCCTGTTGGATCTGCTTGAAGAGATGCGGACAGAGGAAGATGCCAGACGTGTGCCCCTGCCGGAGAACTGGCAGCAGCTGGCATCGGAAGCCATCAGGACTTACAATCAGTACTTCGTGCGTATCAGCAGGCCAAGGACGGGAGACAAACGCACACAGGCTCTTGAAGTCATCGTGAAGCTGTATAACAGCAGTCCGGTCTCCGCAAAATCCAAGGCTCTCCTGAAGAATGCAAGGAAACTTGCAGACAAAGGCAGTGCCGACATCATCAGGAAGATGCTTGTCATCGGAAAGGAGCTGCGAGAAAAGGATTCACGCCTGTTTGCCATCGGGCAGCAGGACATCGACGAAATACTGGAACGGGAGATCGGCAGGCTCGTCGCCAACGTAGAGAGCAGACAGGGTGAGGCTACAATCGTTTTAGGAACAATCAAGTAAACAGGCAGGATGGACAAGAATTTATTACAGACGTATTTAAGCGACCGGTACCAGGGCAGCAGGTCGTTCCTCGAGAACATCATCTTCCCGATCTTCGGAGAAGACAGTTTTGAAGATGGTCATGAAACAGAGTTCCTGAATCAGAAGGACGAATACAGGAAAACATCCGAGACACTTGGCATACGCAGCGTCAGGCAGGTAGGAAAGATAGAAGTAGGTGTCGAACCCCTCTACATCTTCGACGTGACGGTCAGCGACAGGGTCAGGATGGAACGCAACAGGGTAGGAATCCAGCGGCTCGTCCGCTCCATCATGGGGACTTACTCCTGCGCCTTCATGCTGTTCCACTACGAAAATGACGTGCGGTGGGACTGGCGTTTCACCTTCTGTCATATCAGCGGAGACAAGAAAACGGCTACTGACAGCAAACGCTATACGTTCCTGCTGGGTCCTGAACAGTCATGCCACACAGCAGGACAGAATTTCATGAAACTTTATGAGAAACATGGCCCTATAGAGGTAAAAGACATTGAGAATGCCTTTAATGTTGAGGCACTGTCCAACGAGTTCTTTGGCAAATACAAGTCGGAATATGACAGCTTTGTTGAATACATTACGGGAAAACGTTATGTGAAAAAGGGGGGAAAGTATGTGGAAGCCCAGACGCACGCCCCCCACCCGACCTTATATCCTGCCTTCGGCAGCAATGACAAGCTGGTACGCGACTATGTAAAGAAACTCCTGGGACGTATCGTATTCCTGCACTTCCTACAGAAGAAAGGCTGGCTCGGTGTGCCGGCCGGGAAAGACTGGGGAGACGGCGACCGCAGCTTCATGCTCCATCTTTTCGAGAATGCCTCGGAAGAGCAGAAAGACAATTTCCTGGATGAGGTGCTGGAGGGACTGTTCGCCGACGGTTTAGACTGTGACCGTTCCGACAGGAACGACCTGTACGATACCAAGGTGGAAGGCTTCCGGAACTGCAGAATTCCGTATCTGAACGGCGGTCTTTTCGAACGCGACCCGCTTGACGAAAAGACGGTAAAGTTTCCTGCCGAATACTTTGACAGTCTGCTCACTATGCTTTCGCAATACAATTTCACCATCGATGAGAACGACCCTGATGATGCCGAAGTAGGAATCGACCCCGAAATGCTCGGACGCATTTTCGAGAACCTGCTGGAAGACAACAAGGACAAGGGTGCGTTCTATACACCGAAGGAAATCGTACAGTACATGTGCCGAGAAAGTCTCATCGCCTACCTGCAGACCGGTCAGACAGAAGAAGACAGGGAACGCATCCGCCGGTTCGTCACCACACACGACGGCGAACAGCTGGACGGATTGAAAGGAGTCCTCGACCAGAAACTCCGTGACGTGAAGATATGCGATCCGGCCATCGGATCCGGAGCCTTCCCCATGGGACTGCTGCGCGAACTGTTCCTCTGCCGGGCAGCCATCGAGCCAGACGTAGCGGAGAATGCGGCCGACATCAAACGGCACATTATTCAGAACAATATCTATGGCGTAGATATCGAAAGGGGGGCGGTGGATATCGCCCGGCTGCGCTTCTGGCTTTCGCTGATCGTCGACGAGAAGTCGCCCGAGGCACTGCCTAACCTTGACTTCAAAATCATGCAGGGGAACTCCCTGCTGGAACAGTACAAGGGGGTAGAACTTTCCGCTGTGACCGGAAGAAAGGAAGAGGCCGAAAAGACTGTAACCTTCTTCGGAAATCTGGTAGACGATTCCCGCAGACAGCTTTGCGAGAAACTTGACGAGTATTATGCCTGCCCGGAACATACCCAAAAAGTTGAACTGAGAAAGCAAATTGCTGAAATCGTAAAGCAAGAACTCGTCGAACAGGGTATCACCGTCGATTTCGGAGACATTGACCTCGCTGCCAACAGCCAGTTCTTCTTGTGGCACACATGGTTCCACGACGTATTCTCCCGACCCTCAAAAGAGGGCTTCGACATTGTCATCGGGAATCCGCCGTATATTGAAGCGAAAAAACTAAAATACATTGCAAGCACTCTTAAAGGAAAATTTGCTGTATATTCTGGCACGGCAGATTTGAGCATTTATTTTAACGAGTTAGGTTTGAATCTCCTTGCCGAAAAGGGAATTATATCATACATCACCACCAACAAATTCTTTAACACTGGGTATGGTGAGAAAGTAAGAAGTCAACTTTCTTCTCAACACATCAACATCATTCTCAACTTCGAGCAAGTAGAAGTATTTGAAGATGTTTTGGTTTCAAGTGTGATCTTTAATGTTTCTAAGCAAAACAAGAAACCAAAGAACATCTTTATTTACGAGAAGTTTTACAAACTGAAAATTCAAGAATTTAAACGGCAATTTGTTGAACGTCAAAATGTATTTGGTGTCTACTCTCAAGACTACCTCAATAAAAAGGAGTGGTCGTTTTCTGATATGAGCCAGTTGATGTTGAAGGAGAAAATAGAAAAGGAACATTTACTTTTAAAAGAAGTTGAGGGCGTGAAGATATATCGTGGAGTTACCACTGGCTATAATCCTGCATTTATCATATCGAATGAGAAACGTGATAGGCTTATAGCAGAGGACTATAAAAATAGCCGAGTTATAAAGAATATGCTACAAGGGCGTAATATTAGAAAGTGGTACTATAATGAGAGTGAGGAGAATCTAATCTTTACACGAAGAGGAACTGATATAGAAAAATTCCCGGCCATAAAAAATCATTTGTATGCTTTTTATAAGAATCTTAAGCCAAAGACACTCAATGATAATGCGGAAGGGCGTAAACCGGGTAACTATAAATGGTTTGAAATTTTGGATAATACAGCATACTATCTTGAATTTGAAAAACCTGAAAAGATTATATGGGGCTTGACAGCAGACAAATGGGCATATACACTCGATACAGAACAACACTATTTACCGAGTAATGCTTATATACTGACTTCAAAAAACATTCCTATAAGATTTATTCTTGGATTGCTGAATAGTAAATTGCTGCATTATTACTTTGGTTTTATCGGCGTGATGACAGCAGGAGGGGCTTATACGCTCAAAGCTGCAACAATAGAGTCTCTACCGCTTGCCGTAGGAACAAAAGAACAGCAGGAAGAAATCGCATTAAAGGTGGAAAGCATCCTTAATGCCAAGACAAAAGACAAACAGGCAGCTGTTTCTTCTACAGAAAGCGAGATAGACCGCCTTGTATATGACCTTTATGGATTATCCGAGGAAGATATAAAGATAGTAGAGGAGTGCGTACCATAAGCCTGTCTTCAAAGCTATACTTTATGCGTAGAAACGCATCGTATGAAACCAGCCATATCGGGAAAACATTTCGATATGGCTGTTCTATATTAGGAACATATATTTTACCTTCGGTACGTCTCCTCCACCATCTCGACCTCATTTTCTGTAAGACCATAGAGTGAATATACACATTGGTTTATTTTCTCCTCCAACATTGTAATTTCATCTTCATGGGCAAGAATCTCGTTGACATATTTGACTATCTCAGCTTGTTCTTTGCGAGATGCGATTTTTATCGGAATTTGCTTGTTCAGATCAAAAACTCTGAACTCGGGAAAGACTTTCCCTTTTAAAGGTACGCGCAGTCTGAAAATGTATCCGATTAGTTTCGTGTTGAGTAGTGCCATTACGTATTTGGGGGAGAATCTTTTGTCTGTAATACGTATTGTATGGATAGTATGTAAGCAAGCCATTCCATTATTGTCATAACAGACCGTCGGATATACGCCTATCCTTTTCATCATCAGTTTTTCGTGTGATAATGTTTCAATATCACCGCAACTGACAAATTCATCAAAGGACTTATCAAGATATTTATTTTGGAAGGAGTATTTCCATTTAGCTATTGATGCACCTTTTACAACAGGGACTCTTTTCTTATGCGGTTCATCATGGATATACGCAGACAGATTCCCTGTATTGATTCCGTTAGAGATACGTGCAATGTCTCCAAGAAAGACACAGCCGGTCTGTGTTTTATCAATAAACCCGGAAGCAAATTCATCGAGATTTACATTGAAAACGTTCGCCTCCGTCGTGGCAAATCTTGTTTGCGCAATACCTTTTCTACTTTGTTTGATTCCATCTGCACAGCTGACAATCTGCTTATCGGGACGCTTGTTTGAGACAGACATTATCATTGTCGGAACAATCGCTTTAAACACGCCATCCTGAAGCACGTCCAGTCGTAAGATAGAACAGTGCTCCACCAAATATTTGCGACAAAATGCGAATGATTTACTGTTCAAGAAAACACTTGGTTGAATGAAAGTCAGAATGCCAGTATTTGCCAATATCTTCAGGCCATGTTCAATGAAGCAGCCAAAAATATCATATCTGTGGAAGAAAAAGGAAAAGTTGCTTTTGTACAACCGGCGCATATCCATTGGCATTCCCTGGATGCTTATATACGGCGGATTCCCAATGACAATGTCGAAGCCCTCTTTTGAGGGTCAATGATAGACGCCATGCTCCTTCCATCCTCCCTGCCGGCAATTTACAGGCAGGTGGAGACCTGCATAAACGAGGTAACGGTAGAAAGTCGTCTTTGACACTTTCAGTCTCCGGGCAATAAGCGTCTTTTCCGTTCCCTTGGCCAGTTCTTTCACGATATAGTCATGCCGGCCGGCGCATCTGGGATTAAGTCTGCAGCGGAAGCCACGGGGATGTCCGAGTGTCACCCCCTCCGCCTTCTTTCTTGCCAGAGCCTCCTTCGTCCGCTGGCTGATGAGGTTCCGTTCTATCTCTGCCGACAGTCCGAAGGCGAAGGCGAGCACCTTGCTCTGGATGTCATCCCCGAGGCGATAGTTGTCTTTGATGGTCCACACGCGGCACTCCCTGGTCATGCAGATGTTCAGGATTTCCATGATCATGAAAAGGCTGCGCCCCAGACGCGAAAGCTCGCTGCAGATGATGATGTCGTCCTTTCCGACTTTTTTCAGCAGCCTGCCGAGCTGGCGTTTCGTATAGTTCTTCGTCCCGCTGATGGTCTCTTCAATCCAGTCATTCACCTTCAGGCTCTGTCCCTCGCAGAACCGGGTAATCTCGAAGCGTTGGTTTTCCACCGTCTGCTTGTCGCTGCTCACTCTGATGTAACCGTAAATCATATATAAATTGAATTTAAAACCACTTTGTATAAGAAACGGACCGGGACCGTAAAATTGTGGGACGGCAGTCTTCTTCCCCACGCCATCCGCTTTCTGAATGATTCCGGGAAGTCCTCCCCCGGCAGGTCCTCTCCGCACGTCTCTGCACGGCGGTTCACAACACGCTGTATCACAAAAGGTTACAGACTGCATCGAGAAGAGGCCTTTCTGAGGTGCAACCAAGGCCCTTCTGAGGTGCAGACAAGGCCCTTCTGCAACGCAAGTAAGGCCCTTTCGGATTCCGCCCGGCCCCCGATGGCCCAGCACAGGGGGAAAAGCCCGTTCCGCACCGGTTTCCGTTCCCGCTCCGCTCAGATTATCCCCCGGCTTGTTTCCTGTTCGGGAAAAGTTTTGTATATTTGCCTCTGATTTCACGGAAGCACCTCCGAACGGCAAAACAACACAGATGAAGACAAGAAGGCTATACAGAACGGCAGGGAGATGGGCGGCACTGCTGCCCATGCTGCTGGCGGCGGCATGCAGCGTCCCCCACGAGCAGGAGGCTGATGCCTGCAACGACAAGGCATACGCCTTCCATTACCGCAACCTCGACTCCGTCGGCCTGTATGCCCGGCGGGCGTACGGACTGGCGAAACGGTACGATGCCGGAAGGGCGGAGGCCCTGAACAACCTCGCATTCGCCGACCTGATGAAGATGCGCTTCACGGAGGCCTACGCCCGGCTCGACTCCGTGCTCCGGACAACCGACAACCAGGTGGAGCTGCTGGTGGCCGACATCCAGCTCATGCGTCTCTGCCAGCGCGAGTCGCTTAACAAGGAATTCTACGACTACTACGAGAAAGCCCAGAAGCGGCTCCACCGCATCGAGGAGGACGAACGCCTGCTCTCCGACCGGCAGCGGCGGCGCATGGTCTACGCACGGACGGAATTCGCCATCGTCACGTCCACCTATTATTATTACGTGGGACTGGAGCAGCCGTCCGTCAGAGCCATCCGCCAGATCAACCCCGACGGCGAGATACAGACCGACATGGCACAGCTTCTGGCCTACTACTACAACATCGGGGCAGGCGGCATCATCACCACGGGGACGCAGGCGGAGATCAGCCAGCGCGAATTCGACTACCTCATGCACTGCTACATGCTCGCACGCCGGCACGGCTACCCCTACTGGGAAGCGAACTCGCTGCAGGCCCTGAGCGAGCACCTCGTCAACGACCGGAACCGCCGGACGCTGATGCGCGACAACCTGCCGTCGTTCCAGTTCCTCAACCTCGACCACATGCCCGACAGCCTGCTGGCCGGAAACCTCGCGCAGCGGTCGCTCGCCATCTTCCGGCAGTACGGCGACGTCTACCAGACCGCCGGCTCCTACCGTACGCTGGCCTCCTGCTACTGGCAGATAAAGGACTACCGATCGGCCATCCTCTGCCTGCAGAAAGCTCTGAACAGCAACCCGGCCATTCGCCAGGCCCCCGACCTCGTCGCCTCCATCCGCGAACAGCTCAGCGTGGCTTATTCCGCCATCAACGACAAGCAGCAGAGCGACTACAACCGCAACATCTACCTCGACCTGCAGGACGAGACCCGCCAGGACCGTTACCTCGCCTCGCGCGCCGAGCAGCTCGACCGCACCTCACAGCAGCTCAACCTCATCATCGCCGCCGTGGCACTCTCCATCTTCATCGTCTTCGCCCTGCTGGTGCTCTTCCACTACCTGCGGCGGAGGAGGGACAGCCGGCAGTCGCTGGACGACCTGCTGGTGCCGCTCGAACAGTGGCGGCGGCAGAACGAAATACACCGGGCGGAAGTGGCCGGACGGTATGACGAGACGGCGGAACAGCTCGACCTCAACCGGATCCACCTCGTCGACAACCGGCGCAAGAACCTCGAGCAGCGGGCGAAGGTGTCGCTCGTCAACAGCGTCATCCCCCTCATCGACCGTATGCTCCACGAGATCGCCATGCTGAAGAAAGGCGGCGAGAGCGACACGCTGAAGGCAGAACGCTACACGTACATCCGTGAACTGACCGACAAGATCAACGAGCTGAACGCCGTGCTCACGGAGTGGATCCAGCTGCGCCAGGGCCGCCTGTCGCTCCACATCGAGAGCTTCCCCGTGCAGCAGGTGTTCGACATCGTGAAGAAGGGACGCATGGGATTCCAGATGAAAGGCATAGACCTCCGTGTCGCTGACAGCACCGCCATCGTCAAGGCCGACCGGGTGCTGACGCTCTTCATGGTCAACACCCTTGCCGACAATGCCCGGAAGTTCACCCCGGCAGGCGGCAGCGTCACCGTCAGCGCAGCGGAGGGCGACGGCTATGTGGAGATTTCCGTCGCCGACACGGGCTGCGGACTCACCGAGACACAGCAGACACACATCTTCGACTACAAGCCCATCCACGACCAGACGGACAGCACCTCGCACGGCTTCGGGCTGATGAACTGCAACGGCATCATCAACAAGTACCGCAAGATCAGCCGGATCTTCTCCGTATGCCGCATCGGCGTAGAGAGCCGCGAAGGCAGGGGAAGCCGCTTCTTCTTCCGCCTGCCGAAAGGCATCGGCCGCACGGTCGCCGGCATCCTCCTTGCCGTCTGCCCCCTGGCGGCGGCATCCGCACGCCCCGCCAGAGACATCGACAAGGCAGCAGCACTGGCCCGCCACGACTACGGCACCCTGGCCGGTATCTACGCCGACTCGGCTTACTTCTCCAACATCAACGGCTCCTACGCCCAGACGCTGGCCTACGCCGACACCTGCCGATACTATCTCAACAGGCTCTACCTCCGCCTGCGCCCCAAGGGAAAGGAGCTGATGAAGCGGACGGGGACCCTCCCCAACATCCCGCCGGAAATAAAATGGTTCCACGAGGGCGTGCCGATGGACTACAGCGTCATCCTCGACATCCGCAACGAGAGCGCAGTGGCTGCACTCGCCCTGCACGAGTGGGACCTCTACCGATACAACAACTCCGTCTATACCCACCTCTTCAAGGAGCGTTACGCCGACAGGTCGCTGGGCGAGTACTGCCGGATGATGATGAAGTCGGAGACGAACAAGAACGTGGCCATCGCCCTGCTTGTCCTCTTCCTGCTGGCCATCTTCCCCGTCTACTACGTGATGTACTACCGCCGCCGCCTCTCCTACCAGTTCTGTCTGGAGCGTGTGAGACGCATCAACACCATCCTTCTCAGCGACGTCAGCGAAGAGGAGAAGCTCCGGGAGGTGGAACGCGGGGCAAGCGACAGGTTCCCGCCGCGTCTGCTGGCCATCGTCACGCAGATAAGGGACGCGCTCCACGCATCGGTCGAAGAGGACCAGAAGAGCCAGGCCGATCTCGAGATGCTGGAGGACGAGGTGCGCTGCGTCGAATACGAGAACGAACGCCTGCACATCAGCAACAGCATCCTCGACAACTGCCTGTCGACGCTCAAGCACGAGACGATGTACTACCCCTCGCGCATCCGGCAGCTCGTCGACGGGGCTGACGCCCAGCTCGAGGCCATCGACGAACTGGCCGTCTACTACAAGGAGCTTTACCTGATACTGAGCCAGCAGGCCATGCACCAGGTGGATGCGGTGAAGCTCATCGCACGGCACGTAGACCTCACCACACTCGTCAGCAGGTCGAAGCTGACGGCCCCCGTCGACACCGCACCGGCGGTCAGCGGCGACCCCGTCCTCATCGCCTACCTGTTCGACATCCTGTACCAGAGCAACCACAGCCAGCCCCTCGCCGTCAGTGCCGTAGAGGGACAGCCGGGATATGTCGTCCTGCACGTCCTGATGTCTGCACTCCACCTGCCGGACGAGGCGTGCCGGCAGCTGTTCCAGCCCTCGGCCGCCCATCTGATGTCCTTCATCTGCCGGCAGATCGTACGCGACAACGGCGAGGCGACGAACCGGCGAGGCTGCGGCATATCGGCAACGGCGACACCGGAAGGCGTGCGTGTGCAGATCGTCCTGTCAAAAGACAATCAAGAAACAAAAAGAAAAAATACGTATGGAGAATTTTAAAGTCATCATCGTCGAAGATGTGCCCTTGGAACTGAAAGGGACGGAAGGCATCTTCAGAAACGAGATTCCGGAGGCCGAAATCATCGGGACGGCAGAGAGCGAGACCGCCTACTGGAAGCTCATCAAGCAGCAGCTACCCGACCTTGTCCTGCTCGACCTCGGGCTGGGCGGCTCGACGACCGTCGGCGTGGAAATCTGCCGGCAGACCAAGCAGGGCTACCCCAACGTGAAGGTGCTGATCTTCACGGGCGAAATACTGAACGAGAAACTGTGGGTAGACGTGCTCGACGCCGGTGCCGACGGCATCTGCCTGAAGAGCGGCGAGCTGCTCACGCGGGGCGATGTGGCGAGCGTCATGTCGGGCAAGCGGATGGTGTTCAACCAGCCCATCCTCGAGAAAATCGTGGGGCGGTTCAAGCAGAGCGTCAGCAGCATGCTCATGCACCAGGAGGCCATGGTGAGCTACGAGATCGACGAGTACGACGAGCGTTTCCTGCGCCATCTCGCCCTGGGCTACACCAAGGAGCAGATCACCAACCTGCGCGGAATGCCCTTCGGCGTGAAGAGTCTGGAGAAACGGCAGAACGAGCTTGTGCAGAAACTCTTCCCCGACGGCAACAACGGCATGAGCGTCAACGCGACGCGCCTCGTCGTAAGGGCACTGGAGCTGCGCATCATCGACATCGACAACCTCCATGCGGATGAAGAGTAAGCTGGGCTGGACCGTCCTCGTGTTCGTCACTGCCCAGCTGGCATTGATCCTGCTCTCCTGGCTCATCACGGCGGCCTTCCCCGAGCTGCCCATCCGTTCGCTGCTAAGCAGCGAGGGTGTCCGGTGGTTCTTCGGTTCTTTCACCGCCAACCAGCTGACACCGCTGCTGGCATGGTTCATCACAGCGGCGATGGCCGTGGGAGCGTGCGTCCGCAGCCGGCTCTGGGCCGCTTTCTGCACGAAGATGTCCGGGCTGCTGCACAGGCGGGACAGCACAGACGGCCGGCAGGGGCTGCACTACCGCGAACGGATAGGCCTGCGCCTGGCACTGGCAGAGTTTATGGTCTATGTGATCATCATGCTGCTGCTCACCGTCGTCCCCCACGCCATCCTCCTGAGTGTGACGGGCGAACTCTTCCCCAGTGCGTTCTCGTCGAGCCTCATCCCCTCGCTTTCGTTCGTCCTCATCGTCATGTCGCTGTCGTATGGCGTGGCGAGCGGTACGGTGGACAGTGTCGCACGTATGCACCGGGTACTCGTCGGCGGGCTGGAGGTCGGGGCGCGGATCGTACCGGCCTACGTCATCGGCATGCAGCTGTATATGTCGCTGCTGTATGTGTTCATGTGGTAGACGAGGATAGGCGAGGATAGGCGAGGATAGGTGATGATAAATGGAGATGGGCGATGATAGCGGGGATGGGGGATGATAGGTCTTTGAATCTTAGAAGCCACCGCCCATCGGTGGCCGGCCGCCGCCTGCACCCGGGCCGGGACCGGGACCCATACCGGGTCCTCGATGGTCGAAAGGCGGCGCATCCTTCGGTCTCGGCATGGCATTCCTGCCGCCGAAGAGGTTCAGCCGGTAGGTGGCACGCAGCATGATGTAGCTGTTGATGCTGTTGTACTCCGTGTCGGTACGGCTCACGGCGCTGATGACCCGTGACAGATTGCTCTGCCGGTGCAGGATGTCATAGAACTGCAGGCTGACGGTCAGTGCATTGCTTTTCAGCAGGCTCTGCGACAGCTGTGCATTCCACAGCAGCTCATTCGTGTTCAGCGAGGCATCGCTGTAACCGCGGCGGCTGGTCTGGTGAAGGTCGGTCGACAGGCTCATGTTCCACGGAAGGCTCAGGCTCAACGTGCCGCCGTAGGCAAACTGCCAGGTATGCAGGTTGCTGAAGCTCTGCAGGTTGTTCTTCGTCCGGGTAAAGTCAGCCGACCCGTCCAGTTCCAGTTCCAGCCAGCTGTTGCGGTAGCTGCCGGCGAGGCGTTCGCCCAGCGTCAGCGATTTCGTGATGTTCTTCTGCAGACTGCTTGCGAAGTCCGGCTGCAGAAAGCTGACATAACGGTTGAAACCGGCACGCGTGAAGGTATGGATGTTCCATACGCCTGCCGAGTCGATGCTCGTATTGTACATCACAGCCGCATCGGCATCCCAGTTTCCGTTCACGTTCACGGGTTTCACCGTACGTGCTCCGCTCGCCGCATCATAGCTGACGCTGTTGCCGATGGCATTGCGTGTGGCGGAGAAATTGGCAAAGGTCATCAGCGCCTGTGCATGGCTCTGCCGGAAAGTGTTGTAGAAGAGTCGGAAACGGTGGGTGAAGGCCGGTTCCAGCCCGGGGTTGCCGACGGCAATGTTCTGCGGGTCGGTATTGTCGATGATATTGAGCAGCTGGCTCATCGTCGGCTGTGTCGCCGTCCCCTTGTAATTGATGCGCAGGTTGCTCTGCTCGCTGAAACGGTAACGGAAGTCGAACGTCGGGCTCCAGTTCACCACCGTCCGTGCCGTGTCGACGTGTACACCGAGATAATCCTGCCTGTAAGTGGAACGCTGGGGCTGCAGCATCACGCCCACGTTCATCTTCCACTTGCTGCGGATCATGCGCAGCATCACCTGCACGTCGTGTGTGTAGGTGCGGTATTCCGAATAGCGGCTCAGACTGCCGTCCAGGTAACTGTCCACCGGCTGTGCCAGCAGACCGAGATAGCTGTTCCACGAGCGGTAAGCCGGATGCACACCGCTGAATGTCGCTGCGGGCAGTGCCGAGAAATCGTAGGTGTCGCGGTTGCTCTTCGAGAAACCGTACTTGAACTGATAGCTGAACTGCAGGTAGGTCTTCCGGGCTATCGGCTCGCTGTAAGTCGCCTGCACGGCATAATCCCAGCTCTTCGTCGGCATGAGGTTGAACCGGTACGCCCGGTAGGTGGAATCGTTGCCGAGTGCGTCCCGCAGCTGGAAATACTGGAGGTCCTGCGTCGAGAAAGTCCTGGAGTCGGCATCCGTATAGTCGCCGTCCATGCGCAGCGTCACGTTCCGTCCCTTTTTCCCCAGCCGGCGGTTCACCTGCAGCATCGCCCCCAGCGAAGTGTTGTCGCCGTAGGTGATGGTCGTATTCTGCTGGCTGTTCACCATCAGTCCCTTGGCTTTGAGCTGTGCGATGGCCGCTGCCGACAAGGGGTCGTCGACGGTCTCGTAAGGGTTGGCGCTGTAGGTGGCCGACGTGCTGACAGTCTGTCCGTCGTTCTTGCTGACCTGTATGTTCGGGCGGAACATGATGTTCCAGACCGAATCGGGCCGCCACTCCAGACGGAACCGGCCGTCCCACGAGTTGGTCCGGGTGTACTGCTGTGAGAGGCGGTTGGAGAAAGAACCCTGCTGCGCCACGAAGTTCTCCGCTGCGATGCGTGCGTTCAGGTCGCCGTCGGCATGATTCCACCGAACACTGCCATCCCACTGCAGCGACTGTCCGTTGTCGTAGTTCATGTTCAAGCCGACCATCTTCGTCGCATTCAGTCCCTGCCGTACACCGCCGAAGCCGCCGCGCGGTCCGCCGCCGAAGCCCATGTCGTTGACGTTGTTCGCCGAGACGAATCCCATCATCCGGAACTTGTCGTTGAAGTAGGCCGCCATGCCGCGTTCGGAATAACGGTGCTTCGTCCCGATGCCGAGGTCGATATTGGAGAAAAGTCCCTTGTTCATCCCCTGCTTCACACCGAAGTCCAAGACCGTAGACTCGTTGCCGTCGTCGATGCCCGTCACACGGGTGAGGTCGCTCTGCTGGTCGTAGGCCTTTATGGTCTGTATGATGGAAGTGGGGAGGTTCTTCATGGCGGTCTTCGTGTCGCCCACCATGAATTCTTTTCCGTTGACGAGAATCTTCTTCACTTCCTTGCCGTTGATCTTGATTGTCCCGTCGTCCGACACCTCCGCCCCGGGCAGCTTCTTCACCAGTGCCTCGATGGTCGAGCCCTCCGGCGTGCGGTAGGCCGAGGCGTTGTATTGGAAGGTGTCGGCCTTCACGACCACCTTCGGTGCGCTCGCCACCACCTTGACCTCCTTCAGTGTGTGTGTCTGTCTGGAAGTCAAGCTGTCCGACGGAGACATCCTGCTCATTGGCAATCGTTACGTTCTGGAAGATCGTCCTGTAGCCTACATACGATGCCTTCAGGATATATCTGCCGTTTGCCGGGGCAGTCACCTTGAACGTACCGGTCTCGTCGGAGGTGGCTCCTACTACGTAACTGCTGTCCTGCTTCAGCAGCTGGACGACGGCAAAGGGCACGTGTTCCTTCATCTCTCCGTCATAGAGTGTTCCTGTAATTGTCCTGTTCTGCGCCAGCACCGCCACGGTGACGGGAAGCAGGAGGACAAGTATCAACAGTCTTTTTACCATAAATGTCTTTTCTGATTATCTGAACTAAAACGTGAAATATGACGCCTGAGACATGGCAAGGTTTAATCAAGGGGAGTGTTTTTCAGCGTTTTTCAACGGGAGGGGAGACAGGCGGGAAGGGACGATGATAACAGAGATGAGCAATGCCGGGCAGGAAAAAACGAACCTGTAGATAATCGATGGGGGCTATCATTTACGCACACTGATTCTTTGCTGTCAGTGTGTCGAGGGTAAACACGAATGGTGTCGAGGGTGTACACCCATGGTGTCAAGGCTCAGTACGGATCACGTTAAGCATTATGAAAATCGGATAGAAGCAGTTTGTTTCTTGAAAGAACTACTGTCCCGGAAAAATGATGACAAACGGGACGAGCGATGATGAGCGGGGACAGGCAACAGGAAGTCGTCATTGCGTACTGTGCCCTCCCCGGTCTTACTCCTCGATTTCGGACAGGCTTCTGACGAAGTTGTGGAAGAAATTGCTGGTTGTCTCGACCGGCGCATAGCCCATGTAACGCAGACTCCGGCTGAGGTTGCGGCGGAGAACGGCGTTGTTGTTCTGCACGAAGCCGGCGGAGTTCTGCCTGAAGTGCCATTCCTGTGCCGTGTCCTTCGCCAGGTCCGACACGCTGCGGAGTGTCAGACGATAGGCTTTCTGGTCGGTCCTGGCGACGAAGGGCAGTTCGTCTTGCTCGAAACCGAAGACCGAAATGAGCACGTTGCCCTGCAGTTCCGCCATACCGTGGAGCTGCAATGCCGTCAGCCAGCCGTCGAGTTTGACGAAGTCGACCTTGTCGCCGCGTGTCCGCAGATACTCGCCCATCGTGATGATCCCTCCCAAATTCATGCCGCGCGTGAGCATTACCTCTGAGTTGGCTACAATGAGCTTCAGCATATCGAGAGCCTCGACAGAGGTGTCGATACTGTGCAGCTCGTTGTACATGAGGTTCCTCAACCTGCGGTTCAGGAACGTGCTGCTGAGCCGGGCCGTCTTCGGTATCCGGGCCGTCAGTGCTTTCCTCTCGCTCATTCTCGCCTTGATGTCCCCGATGACATCGTCCGGCAGGTTCAGTCCCTCGTCCGACGTATGTTTGACAATGCCGCTGACAAATACCGGCATCACCTGCTGTGCCTCCACCATCTGCATGAGTCTCCGCCACTTGAAAGGCGACATCGGTTCGATGCTCGACTGTGTGCCGAACGCTCCTGAACAGAGGATGCGGAAGAAATTACGCTGTATGATGTCCATTGAAGAAGAATCGATTGTTTGCATGATGATAAGCGATGGTAAGCGGGGATAGGCGATGAGAGGCGGGGATAGGGAGGATGAGAGAGAGGGGATGAGAGGGATGCTATGAGTAGCGGCGGGGATACTGGAAGAGGATGGACAGCAGGGCCGTGATGCCCAGTGCCATGGGATAATACAGATGAGGAATGATGCTCACGGGATTGATCTTGGCCAATCCGGCAGCCATCAGCAGCTGTGCGCCGTACGGAATCAGCCCCTGAACGCAGCAGGAGAAGGTATCGAGGATGCTGGCCGCCTTGCGCCTGTCCACACCGTACCGGTTGCCGATCTGCCGTGCTATGCCGCCCACGGTGAGGATGGCCACCGTGTTGTTCGCCGTGCAGATGTCCACCAGACTCACGAGGAAGGCAATGGTCAGTTCTGCCCCCTTTTTGCCGTTGACGTGGCGTGTGACGATGCGGATGAGATAGTCGATACCGCCGTTCTCACGGATGATTTCCAGCATTCCGCCTGCCATCATCGTGATGATGATCAGTTCGCCCATGCCCGTGATGCCTGTGCCCATGCTCGAGAACCAGCCGAAGACATCGTAAGTGCCGTCGACGATACCGATGGTGCCTGTCAGGACAAGCCCGATGGTCAGCACCGCCATCACGTTCATGCCGAAGACGGCACAGAGGAGGACGGCCATGTACGGGATGATTTTGTAAATGCTGACAGATGCCGCCTGCCCCGTCGTATGCAGGTCTTCGCCCATGAAGACATAGACAAGGAGGATGAGGACGGCCGCCGGTGCGGTGATGAAGAAGTTGACCTTGAACTTGTCGGCCATCTTGCACTCCTGCGTCCGTGTGGCGACGACCGTCGTGTCACTAATGAACGAGAGGTTGTCGCCGAAGAACGACCCGCCTGCCACCACCGCCACGACGAAGGGCAGCGAACTGCCTGTCGAGGTGGCGACGCCGGCAGCGATGGGCGTCAGGGCGACGATGGTCCCGACACTCGTCCCGATGCTGATGGAAATGAAGCAGGCAGCAAGGAAAAGCCCCGGCAGCAGCAGGTTGCCCGGCAGGACCGACAGCGTCAGGTTGACGGTGGCATCGATGCTGCCCATCTCCTTGGCCGAGTTGGCAAAGGCTCCGGCAAGCACGAATATCCAGAGCATCATCATCATGTTGTCCGTACTGGCCCCCTTGCTGTAGATTTCTATGCGCTTCGAGAGCGGATAGCCTCCGGAGACGGCGATGGCGAAGATGCTGGAGACCATGAATGCCACGGTAATCGGCACCTTGTAGAAATCGCCGGACACGATAGACGTGACCAGATAGAGCACGATGAATACGAATAACGGACTCAGTGCGAGGAGTCCTTTCCTGTTTCCTGTCATTGGATGTTCTGTGGGCGGGGATGAGCGGGGATAGGCGATAATGGGCGATAATGGGCGATGATAAGCGGGGATGGGCCTTATCCTACCATATCCTTTCTTTCGGAGGGGTTGGGGGAGGACTCCTACTCCACCGCTTTCCTGTACTGTCTGAGCAGCCACTCCTTCTGCTGCGCTATCGTCATGTCGCTGTTGTCGAGTTCGATGGCATCGTCAGCCTTGCGGAGCGGTGATACCTCACGGTGCGAATCGATGTAGTCGCGTTCCTGCACGTTCCGGAGGATGTCTTCGTAGTCTGCTTCCATGCCTTTTGCCTTCAGCTCGTCGTAGCGGCGGCGGGCACGCACCTCGGCCGATGCCGTCACGAAGATCTTGAGCTCGGCATCCGGGAAGACCACCGTCCCGATGTCGCGTCCGTCCATGACGATACCTTTCTCCGCCCCCATGCGCTGCTGCTGTCCGACCAATGCCTTCCGGACAAAGGGAAGTGCGGCTATGGGACTCACGTGCGCCGACACCTCCATGGTGCGGATGTCGTTCTCTACATTCTCTCCGTTGAGGAATGTGTCCGGACGGCCGGCCTCCCGGTTGAGGCGGAAGCTGATGTGGATATTCCCCATCTGTTCCTGCAGCTCCTGTTCACGGACTGTTCCGTCGGGATGGAAGAGACCGTGACGCATCGCATAGAGCGTCACCGAACGGTACATCGCCCCTGTATCGACATAGATGTAGCCGATTTCCTTTGCCAGATCTTTTGCCATCGTACTCTTCCCGCAGGAGGAGAAGCCGTCGATGGCGATGGTTATTTTCTTCATTGCGTGTTGTTTGTTAGCGTGCTTCCCGGCAGCCGGTTCTATATCTGGTTCCAGTTCACCCTCGTGATTTTCCCGTCCTTGACGGTCGCCGAGAGGATGTAGTTGCGCCGAGACCTGCCGCCCTTGCGTTCGATGTCAAGCGTAGCGGGCACTTTCAGGTGAAGCTCTGCACCGTCATCGTTGCTGTCCTTGGTGATTTCGGCCGGCGATCCGAGATGCCAGTTGATGGTCTTGACATCGGCCTGATAGAGTTTGTCGGTCATGTAACGCCGGATGTCCTTTGCCGTCGAGCCGCCTGCGCCGAGGAAGTTCAGCGAGGATGCCACGGCACCAGCAATCTTTTCGCTGCTCTTGCTGTTCATGCCTTGCAGCAACTGGCGCACGGCACCGACAGCCGCCGTCTTCTCACCGTCCGATACCGTGTGTACAAGAAGCGTCTTCAACTTCTCGTCGGCCTCCTTGCTGTGCAGGCCTGCAGCGTGCTGTGCCTTGTAGCCGAGGTATGCGTTCTCGTCGTTCTTTTCCACCGCCTGCGCCCAGTCTATCTCATCGATCCGGGCTTCCACCTCACTGCGGTGTTCCGTATCGGGGTGTTTAGAAAGGAACTGCTGCAGCGCCGCTTTCGAATTGCCGGCCATCGCCGCCGCCAGTTCTCTGTCGGCATCCTGCCGGCTGTGGTCGGCGGTCACCAGCGTCTTCAGCCGTACGGCGACGCTATCGCGGTGCGTCTTCGGTGCGGAGGGATTCTCGGCGAGGTAGTTCCGCAGAACGGTCGGTTCGTCGCTGCCGAGGGCCTGTGCATAGGCTTCCTGCTCGCTGTTCGCCCTGCTCATGTCCGCTCCTTGGTTGTACAGGAACAGCAGTACGGCCGCCGTGATGGCGGCGATGAGCAGCGAGACAGCCAGCGAGACGTGGCCGTGCTTCTGCGGAGTCTCTCCTGCGGCGGCTTCCTGCACGGCCTCCGCAGCGGCAATCGCCTCTTCGTCGGCGGCATCGTCGATGATGAAGTCCGCATCTACCGTCTGTTCGTCCGCCTCGCTGCCGGCCCCGTCTTCCGCCACCGGCATCACGACAATCGGACCGGCCTTTCCGCCGTTCTCTTCCTGTACGCCGGCAGGCGACTTGCTTCCGGCCTCCGTTGCGTCAGTCTCCGTATGATGGCAGTTCGGGCACGACGGTTCCTCCTTGAGATAGAGTTCTCCGCAGTGGGAACACCTGACGATGTGTCCCGCTATCTCCACGCCGCAGCTCGGGCAGACGGGAGCTTTGTCGCTCACTTGATGGCCACATTCAGGGCATTTGATGATCATTGATTCAACGTTCGATTATTGTGATTTTACCGATTCTCCTTGCCTTTCTCTCTTGTGTACGGGGGCTATCGCCTTCGCCGGTAACGTATCTCGCGCATACTGTGCTTCCCCATCAGCCGCGACTTGTCCACGTATCCGTTCACACCGTTGATGCGTCCCTTTCCGGTGTACTGCCAGGCGAAGATGTCCCTGCCGTCCTGCAGTACCGGCTCGCGTCCGTTGTACTGTGCGATGAAGAGCTTGTATCCGTCCAGTGCCCCGCTGAGGTAGCGGTCGTAGAAGTTGGTGTAGGTGTAGACGAGCGGCCTTACACCGTACTCCCTTGTCATGAGGACGAGGAACCGCTGCAGACTGTCGCGCAGGGCCTCGCGTCCCAGTCCGCCGGTCGTCTCGATGTCGACCATCGGGATGAGGTCCTGGTCCTGCGGGCGGCACTGCATACGGAAGTTGCGCAGCTGCTCTTCCTGCGGTACGGCGGGCCGGTAGAAGTGGTAGGAACCCACGTTCATGCCGTACCGCTGCGCCGCCTCGATGTTGTCGAGGTAACGCTGGTCGGTGCGCGACCCGCCCTCGGTCGCCTTCAGATAGACGTAGTTGAGCTTGTGGTTGCTGTTCTCGGCCACCGTCTCCCACCACACGTCACCCTGGTAATGGCTCATGTCGAGACCGTGGATGTGGCTGCAGGTGTCTTCGCACTGGATGTTGTACTGTGCGCGGAGGCCTGTGAAGGAGAATATGCAGAGGATAAAGAACAATACTTTTTTCAATTCCATAACTGCAAAGGTAACACTTTCTGTTGAGATTGTGGTTTGAAAAGGATATAATTTAGTTTTTCTTAATCCATCCTTCCGCTGCCGGAAGCCTCTTCCAAGATCCTCCGGACTGAGGGGGACGCAGCGGACCGGGACAGGCGACGGCGGCCGCCGTGGAGGCCGCCATTCAGAAGCAGTGGCGTTTCAGGAAGTCCCCGTACTGGTTGCGGTAGCCGTTGAAGACGTTGATGTCTACGTCGCCGTGGATGCCGCGCACCCTCCCGTCGGGGCTCAGCTGCCAGTAAATCAGTTTGATGTTGGGTTTGTATTCGCCGTAGCGGGCGATCCAGACGAGATAGTTGTCGCCCAGGTCGGGTGCCTGCGGCAGGTAGCGGTTGGCGAACATCTGACTGACGTACAGGATAGGGCGTCGGCCCGTGCGCTGCCGTACACGTGTCAGCCAGGCACGGATGCTGCGGAACATCGCCTCTGCACCGCCCATCCCGGCAATCTGCGCATCGCTCGGTTCCACGTCCAGTACCGGCGGAAGGTCGCCCTTGCCGAAGCGGCTGCACTTCAGGAAATGGTCGGCCTGTGCCGCACCGGGCGATGTCGTGGAGAAGAAGTGGTAAGTCCCCGTGCGGATGCCGTGCCGACGCGCCTCGGCGTAGTCGGTAAGATAATAGGCGTTCAGCACCGTGCAGCCCTCCGTCGACTTCACGTAGGCGAACGAGACGGGATAGTCTACCCTTCCCTTGACGGTCTTGCTGCTCAGCGTGCCGAGGTGGGTGATGCGGAGCCTGTTCCAGTTGATGTGGTAGTATCGGCCCTGCTGCTCATGCTGGTGTCTCGAGAGGTCGATGCCGTAGATGCGGTCGGCATTGTACGTGAGGCGTTCGCCCTTGAAGACCCCTTTCTTCCATTCGCCTACCTGCAGATACTCATGAGGGGCGACATAGATGCCGAACCCGTCACGGAGGCCCTCCTTCCAGTGTCCGTCGTAGAAGCGGCCGTCATCGCCGTAGAAGCGGCCGTAACCGTCGGGGCGGCCTTTCCGTGTCTCGCCGTCGTAGCGTCCGCCGTCCACACGGATGCCCGCAGGCTCCGGAAGCGACGGCCTGGGCGGATGCTGCCGGTAGTACCGCTTCAGCTCGTCGGCCGCCTTGCCGGCACGCAGGGACGTGGTGACACGGAAGGGTGTCATGCCGTTTTCGGTCTGCAGGAGCACGGCATTCCGCTCACGTAAAATTTCCAGACGGTTGCAGACGGTCCGTTTCCGCCGGCCCGGCGCAGTGATGGAATAGCTGTTCAGCTGGCGGATGCGGAGCCGTGCATGGGAGGTGACGATGCCGTGTACCGCCTCCAGCACCTTCCGGAGCGAGTCCATCCGCTGCACCACCACCTCATGGTAGTCGGCGATCTTGTTGTAGCCGTAGTCCTGCACGCTGTGTACACGGAGGTAGTAACCCAGCTCGTTGCGCTGGGTCTGCAGGCCGCCCATCTCCGCATCCATCCTGACAAGCGTGCGGAAGAGCAGCCGCCGCACGGCATCGTTCCCGAGGTTGACGACCGCCGCCGGCCGGTTACTCCATCCCGTGACGATCCGTCCGAAGCAGGAGGGGACGACAGGCAGACGGTTCACCCAGTAGCCGCGCTGCACCACGCAGCGTGTATGGACGGAATCCCGGCTGACCGATCCGCCCGTGAAGACCGAGTCGGCATAGTCGGCGAAATAGGCCGCTGCCTTTCCGTCGGCCTCCAGCACGTAGCAGGATGCCTGTCTGACGGTCACGGCACTCTCCTCCACCTCCTGCCGTGAGGGAGGAAGGGTGCGGAGAAAAAGACCGGCGAGGAGGAGTACGGCCGCAATGCCGCCTCCTGCATACAGGATCTGCCTGGCAGGACGCAGTTGATTCATCTGGATGAAGTTTTTTTTAACGACGCTGCAAAGTTACCAATAATTCTCCAGCTTCTCCTCCCATGCAGCGGAAAAATCATGAGACCGAGCTGAAATGTCCTATTGGCAGAATGATTCCGGGAAATCATCTGTTCCCCTGGTCTCTGCGTCAGACCATTCTGTACAGTCCGAGCAAATCCGTTCTTTTTTCCGGGCAAGGAGGCGGCCGCCATGCAGGGAAACTCCGCCTCATGTTCACCTGCATTCCGAACAGGCGTTACCTGCGTTTCAATCGGGCCTTACTTGCGTTCCAACTAAGCCTTGTCTGGCGTGCAATCAGGCCTTACTTGGACTGCAATCAGGCCTTACTTGCAGCGCATCTGCAACCTGCTGTGAAACAGGGAGATATGGAAGGGTGAAAGAACAAGGGAAGCCGATCGTCCGGCAGCCTCCGCTTCCGGACGGCATCCCCATTATTAGGTATTTCGCCTGCAGGGGGATGGCTGTTCTGTTTTTTTTCATTACCTTTGCTTGTCAGGCGGCCGTACGTCCGGCCACTCCCCGGCAGGGGCAGGAGCCTTCGGGACTCCCGGGCGGACGTTGCCGCACGCAGCAGGCACAAGGGAACGGCAGCGGCATCATCGTAAATGGTGAATGCCGGATTTTGAACCAGAAGCTTATGAAACTATCAGAATTAAAGACCGGCGAGACCGGCGTCATCGTGAAGGTATCGGGACACGGCGGATTCCGGAAACGCATCATCGAGATGGGATTCATCAAGGGCAAGGCCGTCGAGGTGCTGCTCAACGCCCCCCTGCGCGACCCCGTGAAATACAAGATCATGGGCTATGAAGTCAGTCTGCGCCACAGCGAGGCCGACCAGATCGAGGTGCTTTCGGAGGAGGAGGCCCGCAGGCTGGAGAAAGTGGAGGTCCGTACGGCCCGCAACGCCGCCCTGCCTGCCGACCCCGGAGACGGCAGCGACAAGGAGCTGACCCCGGCCGAGCTGTCGGATGCCGCCGACCGCAAGAGCCGTACCATCAGCGTGGCACTCGTGGGCAACCCGAACTGCGGCAAGACATCGCTCTTCAACTTCGCCTCCGGGGCACACGAGCGGGTGGGCAACTACTCGGGCGTGACGGTCGACGCGAAGGTGGGCCACGCCGCATACGACGGCTACCAGTTCAACCTCGTCGACCTCCCCGGCACGTACAGCCTCTCGGCCTACAGCCCGGAGGAACTCTATGTGCGCAAGCAGCTCGTAGACAAGACGCCGGACGTCGTCATCAACGTCATCGATTCGTCCAACCTGGAGCGCAACCTCTACCTCACCACACAGCTCATCGACATGCACGTCCGCATGGTCTGCGCACTCAATATGTTCGACGAGACCGAACAGCGCGGCGACAACATCGACGTCCGGCGGCTCTCCGAGCTGTTCGGCGCTCCGATGGTGCCGACGGTATTCACCAGCGGACGCGGCGTGAAGGAGCTTTTCAGGCAGGTCATCGCCGTCTACGAGGGGAAGGAGGACGAGTCGCCCTGCTTCCGCCACATCCACATCAACCACGGACACGAGATAGAGAACGGCATCCGAGAGATGCAGGAGCACCTGAAGAAATACCCCGAGCTGCGCCAGCGGTATTCCACCCGCTACCTCGCCATCAAGCTCCTCGAGCACGACAAGGACGTGGAGCAGCTCATCGCACCGCTGGGCGACTCGGCCGAGATCTTCCGGCACCGCGACACCGCCGCCGCACGTGTGAAGGAGGAGACGGGCAGCGACAGCGAGACGGCCATCATGGATGCCAAGTACGGCTTCATCCACGGTGCGCTGGAAGAGGCGGGCTTCTCCACGGGCGACAAGAAGGACACGTACCAGACGACACACCTCATCGACAAGGTGCTCACGAACAAGTACCTCGGCTTCCCCATCTTCTTCCTGATCCTGCTGGTGATGTTCACCGCCACGTTCGTCATCGGGCAGTACCCGATGGACTGGATCGACGCCGCTGTCAGCCGGCTGGGCGGCTTCATCGCCACCCACATGCCCGACGGACCGGTGAAAGACATGCTCGTAGACGGTGTCATCAGCGGCGTGGGAGCGGTCATCGTCTTCCTGCCGCAGATCCTGATTCTCTACTTCTTCATCTCCTACATGGAGGACAGCGGCTACATGTCGCGCGCCGCCTTCATCATGGACCGCCTGATGCACAAGATGGGACTGCACGGAAAATCGTTCATACCGCTCATCATGGGCTTCGGCTGCAACGTGCCGGCGGTGATGGCGACACGCACCATCGAGAGCCGACGCAGCCGCCTGGTGACGATGCTCATCCTGCCGCTGATGAGCTGTTCGGCGCGCCTGCCGATCTACGTCATGATCACCGGCTCGTTCTTCGCCATGAAGTACCGGTCGCTCGCCATGCTCTCCTTATATATAATAGGTATCGTGATGGCGGTCGTCATGAGCCGCCTCTTCTCAGTCTTCGTCGTCAAGGGCGAGGACACGCCGTTCGTGATGGAGCTGCCGCCTTACCGCTTCCCGACGTGGAAGGCCATCGGACGGCACACCTGGGAGAAAGGCAAGCAGTACCTGAAGAAGATGGGCGGCATCATCCTCGTGGCATCCATCATCGTATGGGCACTGGGCTACTTCCCCCTGCCCGACGACCCTCACATGGACCGGCAGGCACGGCAGGAACAGAGCTACATCGGACAGCTGGGCAAGACGGTAGAGCCGCTGTTCCGGCCGCAGGGATTCAACTGGAAACTGGACGTGGGACTGCTGGCCGGCGTAGGGGCGAAGGAAATCGTGGCCTCGACGATGGGCGTGCTCTATTCCGATGACGACAGCTTCTCCGACGACAACGGCTACAGCGACGAGACGGGCAAATACACCAAGCTGCACCGCCTCATCACGCAGGATGTCGCCAAGCTGCACGGCATCAGCTACCGTGAGGCAGAACCGGTCGCCACGCTGACGGCGTTCTGCTTCCTCCTCTTCGTACTGCTCTATTTCCCCTGCATCGCCACCATCGCCGCCATCAAGGGCGAGACCGGCAGCTGGCGGTGGGCGCTCTTCGCCGCCGGCTACACCACCGTGCTGGCCTGGGTGGTCAGTGCCGCCGTATTCCAGGTGGGGATGTGGGTGATGTGAGGTGGGATAAGGCTTATCACCGCTTATCCTCGTTTATTGCCGCCTATCCCCGCCTCCCCCTCTCCTCCCCCCACAACATTTTTTCGTTTTTTTCTTGGTTCTTTTATAAATATTCGCTACATTTGCACCCAACGGCAGTAACAAAGCATAAAGAAACCTAAACAATCACGCTTCAATGCCGGAATATCGATGAGGTGCTGCCGCACCCCCATGATACCCGCATCTGCCGCCGCATCATGCCGTCCGCCCTGTGCGCCTCCAAAAGGGAGGAGGAAGATGCCTTGAAAACAATGCCTTAGTAAACAAATCAGTTAATTTTAAAAAATCTATGGAGAAAAGATTTGCGCTCTTTTTGTTTGGGCTCGTCCTGTCAATCGGCACGGCGTTCGGTCAGACAAAGATCAATGGTACTGTATTTTCTCAGGACGATGGTGAACCCATCATCGGCGCATCCGTCATGGTACAGGGTACCACGGCGGGAACCGTCACCGACATCGACGGAAAGTTCACGCTGGACGTGCCTGCAGGAAAGAAAGTCGTAGTCAGTTACATCGGCATGGTCACGCAGACCCTCACGCCCAAGGACGGCATGAAGGTGGGCCTCACCAACGACAACCACCAGCTCACGGAGGTCGTCGTGACGGGTATGACCCAGCAGGACAAACGTCTCTTCTCGGGTGCCG
>OGJT01000118.1_pt1:0-2500 | contig 50904 bp, 39 predicted proteins | sample 1572331 | NCBI WGS metagenome assembly OGJT01 (sample SAMEA2582094, study PRJEB24529) | metagenome | biome: Human gut stool | place: China | collected 2011
TGGTAATAGAATAGGGCGGCTTGCTCTGACCAAGACTCCACTTTTTGCTCCGTCCGTGGGGCGTATGAATTTCCTGGAATGTAGATAGACCAAAAGAGGGAATGAAGGGATAGGAATAGGAATTATAGTACCATTGGAAGAAGGGGCACCTGTGGGAACATCTCTACTGACGAACCATTTCAATAGTACGGGTGCTGCCGTGCCACGAGGCACGACCATGGAAGTAATGAAAAAGAAAAAGTTATGTAGTTGGACCATCTGCTCTATCCGTTCGAGTTTCGCTTCTCTAGAGAAGATGATACGCTAAAAATGAAAGTGTTCGCAACGCATACCGAAAGGGTACTAATTAAGCCGACCATTAATAAGTAGTTCGAACACCAGGAGCGGTCTGATCAAATAAGGGAGAAGACCGCTCTTAGAAAGATGAAAGAAAAGCAAACTCTAATAGTTCGGAGCCCAGCTCCAACTACTTCTTCGTAAGTGAGGTGAGGTAATTCTTTAGGTTTGAATGGGGGGTCGCCCTTCTTTTGGTTGAAGTAGCCACAACTTTTGTCGTAGTCCGTTTAAACACATAAACCCAGTCCACTTGCAGCCATTTTTATCAAAATGACTAAGTTTAATGACTTTACCAGTCACTCGCCCTCGTATTAGAAGATTCTCTCACCCTGTGGTCGACATTCCATTCCCCTTAGTCGTAGGTGCTCGTTCTATTTTGATTTGAATGGGCCGGGTCTCCCGAGGTACATATGGCCGGCCCTTCGGGTGTCTCGGTGATACAAACAAAGAAAAGACGAATTCCAATCACATCCCCTATCACTTAAAGCCAATCCTTACCAAAGGAGGAAATAGAATCGAAGAATCTACCTTCTTTTTTCGATTCCCCCGACAATCAAGCAGCACTTCCTTCTAACAAGTGGCTGAGAGTTAGCAAGCAACCGTCGGCCTCTTGGCAGGGGGTTCGCTGTCCCCCTCCTTTCCGGTCCGGCCGCGGTACGGCACCTGAACTCGAAGCTACGATCAGATCCTCCAGGATCTGATCCGTTCAGATTCCACAGATCCAGCCGGTTGGGTCGGATAGGACCAGACCCAACCCCGGAACTTAGAATGGCCGGCCTGTTTTGGACGGTAGAACGGGGGGAGGGGGAGTCGTGCCTCTCTCCGGGCACGAGCAGGAACATCAAAATGGAAGACCGAATACATGTACATGACGTAACGACATATTATAAAACAGTGATCCGATTTGAGCTCGCATAAATAGTTTACCGACCGCATAATAATTCATTCTTGTGTGTAGCGCGTGGGGCCATGTCTCCCGAACGATCATAGTACGGCCGCTCATCTAATATCAAATCAATCGGTAGATCTCACTTCCCTTCCCCCATACCATAGCCGGAAGGGATAGCGTATCTACAGAAGAGAGAGTACGGGCCCTTACCCTTAATTTAGTTTAGACGCGGCGACCTTTACGCTATAGGCTGTGTTAAGCATGCTTCTTTGACAGAAAACAAACTCTTTTTCCATGACAACAGTCGCGACTATAAAGGGCGGGGCGGTAAGCTCTCTAGCAAGAACAGGGTTCCAAACCTTTGTCAACGCTACTAAGGACCGGGGCGAGCGGAATTCAGTAGAGGCTCGAAGAGGGGCTTACTAAGCGAAGGACCGAAGGCGGCTTTGCTATCCATCCTACTATACCACCGAAGGGCGGCAGGCAAAGCTGCAAGGAGATAGTGCGGCTTTCTTTGTTCTCATGGCAGAGTGAGGGGCGTTATCCATCCGCCAATAGAGCCGGCTTTTAGTGAAGATCCGCTCATATGCTGCATGAGGGGCGGCAAAAGACGGCTTTGCTCATGAGTTAGCGGTCAAGCGGAAAAGGACCTGCTGGCTTCTTTTCTTTCCGGAGCAGAGCTGCCTTGCTCGTAGCCCCCTATTGATATAAAAGGGGATGAAGGGTGAAAGAAAAAGAAGAAGCAAGTTAAGAGGGAGTAAAGAGCCACCGTTAGGTGGTTCTGCGCCAAGTGCGACCGATTGTCCTTCCTTTATAGATTGAACTACCGTAACTCCACTCAACCAACAAAGTCAATTCTATACTCTTGAGTTACCGTACAAACTCAATATCTATAAAAACAAAGGGGGAAGAGTTTTTACTGAAGCCGAAAGGTATCCATAACGAATGGTAGCACCACAATCCACCCAGACGCGGCTATCATAAATGGTTCGTGCGACGGCGGCGGAAGCGGGTTCTGGATAATCCATTCAATCTTCTTCTTTTCTTTCTCTTTTTCTTCATTATCCTCTTCCCATGGAACTCCCTCTTGAAACATTTCCAGAAAGTCGAGTCTTATTTCCTCTTCTTCCGGCAGCATTTCTCCTTTGAGCGGCATTTCCTCTTTTTTTTTCGGTTACGCTTCCTCTCGTTGTTCTTCTTGCAGCCTTATCCCTTTTCAAAATTCTTCTTCCCTTAGGATCGCCTTTGGAAGCCGGAACTTAGGGGTCATGATGA
>OGJT01000118.1_pt1:20000-45000 | contig 50904 bp, 39 predicted proteins | sample 1572331 | NCBI WGS metagenome assembly OGJT01 (sample SAMEA2582094, study PRJEB24529) | metagenome | biome: Human gut stool | place: China | collected 2011
TAAGAAGAGAAAAAAGGGGGGTAGCGCGGATCGTTTCCCCCCACAATCCCCCTCGGGGGGATTACCTTCCGCCGTTAAATTGGACAACCACCGTATCATTGAACCATCTTATCCGAAACCATCAACAACCATCAACCATCTTACCTAGTTAACGTCTCTCATGTCATGTTATGAAGGAAACAGCTCCTGCACAGGTACTGAAAAGCTAGACACATTCGCGAACATCATCGTTAGCAGAAAGGCCGCCGTCATAACAGCTAAAGTATGCCCTCTGCTATACTGGGGCTCCCTTTTAAGACTTAACGGATCGAAGGAGTTCTCTGACCGACATATCTCAGCAATCTTATGGTGTACCTGATCACCGCACGGACTTACCTCTGCCAAGTTGTATGCGTTAGGTCCTCCACCCTGCAGCCCTTCCCTAACGAGGTTCACATAGTGCGTATCCATACAAGTTTAGGATTACTGAGGCTGACTAAATAGTTGCTCCGGCAATGCAGCCCACCATGCCGTAAATCCGATAGACAAAGCAATCAACAACAGCACCATCACCTTCCTCTGGTGAGGACCTATTAAATAAATGAATCTATCAACAAAAGAGAATTCCTTTATTCTCGATCCCGCAACAGTGGCATCCCTCAAACCCACCGCTCTTTCAGCCTTCCTTGCTCCTCGAGCTTGCACCTGTCTCGCTCATCCCCTTTATTAGTAAGGTTGCTTGAGATCCTGGTCTGCATCCAGAGAAGGTTTTCTATCCAACGCTGCTCACGATGGACTCATCCGAGTTGCAGCTTGATTCGGAAGAGAAGATCCTGGGATTAGATCGATCTGATGTTGAATGTCCCTCATGGGCGGTAATCCCGCAGCGCTGGTCACTCTTCTGGGATAAGTTCAGCGAACTGTTCAAGCAATTTGCTAACCTTGGAAGGTATAGGAGTGCCCTTTCGAAATAGGGGCTAGCGTCTTTAGTACCGTACCCTAGCCCTGTTTCCCGAGCTTCCGTTTCAAACTTTCGCCTAGCTTGACACAATACAAAAGAAAATCAAATTCTCAGCTTGCATTCCATTTGTTTGCCTTGTCACACTAATGACACCTTCCTTAAGAGGCAGCAACACCGCCTTTGCACCATCCTTCCAAGCGTGTTCTTTTCTTTCTTGTTCAATAAAGAGAATCACCTTACGATCGAATTGCCATGGTCGCCCAAGCAAGAGGTGACAGAGTTATTGGTGGGGGTTCGGTCCGTTATAGGTACGACATCGCACCAACAAAATTGCATCCTTGTAGGATTTTCCAATGAAGAAAGTGATCAACGGAGACTAGCACCTCATTTCCTTTCTTAAACCAAGTACCCTTACTAGTAAAGTAAAGGGGCTCGAAAGGTTGACTTAGATAGGGTGCGCGTTAGCGCACTGTAGTTTTCTTAGTTTAGTCAAGCGGTTTCTCAAAGAGAATTCCTTCTGTTGCTAGCCGAGTGAGGTAGGTAGATCAGAGAATTCCTTCTTTTCCGTACGCTAGACAGGTACTTTCGGTAGTTACGGGAAGGGCAGCTAGGCTCACTAATCTATAGAATCTTTTCTTGTTGCGTGCACGTGTAGCAGTCATAGCTTGGTCACCGCAGTAACCTCCTTCTGTTTCGGTAGTCGGCTCATATAAATGGTTTTCGGTAGTTCAGTTGTGTTAGCTTGTTGGAAGGTTCGTCCGGATCTCTTCCCGGGTCAACCCACTCAATATCCGAGAGAGGGTAGGCTTTTGGCGGCCGCAGAGACGGCGGATAAAGCAGTGGATAACGCAGCGGATGATACGTACTTGGAAATAACCGGATCATAGAAAAGTCTTTCATGCCTCGACTCTCCCTCGGTTCGTTCGGAAATCATGGTAGTCTTTTCATGGAGATTATTGGGAACGGGAATGGGCTGGGGTTAACAACAACGACAAAACAGCCTTCTGTCTGTTGCCATGGAATGTATAGGTAGGGATTGTTTTATGCTTGGAAAGCCCGTTCCGCGCTCTCTATCCCCTAACTGCTCAATCTCTCACCCAAGCACGAGGGCCTTCCCCAGCTCTGATTCACCACCGGGGGTTCTTAGGGGGGGATTTCACTCCTTTTCGAAGCCCCTTACGTAGAACAAAAAAGAGAGATATAGAGTTTGTCTTCTTTCTCCCTTGCCTTTCCTGTTTCCCTGATTTCCCTAGAACCCAACTTATCCCCGTATGTAGCCATCGTCGCAGTATGTCATGGCATGGAATCGATGTAAGGTCAAATCAAATTCAATACACCTCATCCGGAAAGCAGGAACCTGCAGGCATTCACAAGCCCATTACTTTCCAATCACAGCCTTCTTGTCTTCGACCCTATAGTGGAACTCCCCTGCCCCATTCATACGGAGGTATGCCTCTTGGTTTTCCGCCATCAGCCGTAGCATCTAGGCTATTTCCAAGTCTTGTCGACTCACCGAAGCAAGAGAGTTATTCAGGTAAAGGTCGAAGTTTCTGTGATCACTTACGCAATTGTAGTACGAATCGCAGTAATTTGAATCACAGTATTCTTCCTTAGCACAAGCGCTAAGCGAGAATCATTCCTTGAATAGGAAGAGTTTCACCATTAGCAAGGGCAATTGAAACATTACCGACATCGTTTGAAAGATAAGAGAAGTCGTCAGTTGACCCGGCGGTTCGAAGCTCCCGAGTCAACAACCTAAGGGAGGTTCTTACTTGACTTAGGTGTGAAGATACCTGCGGCATTGGCAGAGTGGGTCTCTTTCTCTTGAGAAGAAGAGACATCGGATCTTGATCTTTTGCTAAGGTAGAATTGAGCGAATTCTTCGAGAATCTCGTTCGGCACTTTTGATAAAGTAGACGATGCTTGCTTCTTATCAAAAACCTCAGGTGGAATAGTTGGCTTTTCTACAGCTGCGTATGCGGGCTTAAGTCACTTTGCCTTTCCGGGAAGATCATCTGGTTTGCCGTTAAGTTCCCAACATCGATCCACGGTATGATTTGGCTTCCCACAATGAGAGCAAATGGGCCGGTTTAAGCCCCCATTCCTTCCTCTTCCACTCTGAGTTGTATGATTGGTAAAGGATCAATGGCCTCTAGCCAAAAGGGCTGAGGCTTAAATGAGAGCATGGGGTTATTCATCGCAAGCTGTCTTGCTTCCTCATTGAGTAGAACTGGAAGGACGTTGTCTCTTCTTCTCAAGTTCTCATTTGCAAGGATCTGGACTTTGATCAGCTCGTATTCCGGCTTCAGTCCAGCCAAAAGATGCCAGGTGTGCCAACTGCACTCAAATTTCATCCACCAACCGCCAGAGCCATTACACCTTACAGCTGCCTTCCAAGCCCTACCACTGTGATGTTAGAATTTCAATGAAATAAATTTCTAATAGAATGCTGGTGACTTTAATGCGGTCGTTGATCCATCCGAGAAATTGGGGAGCCACGTAGACTATTCAGGGGAGGTATGCTAATCGATGATCTACTGATATAGCTAGTGCTACTGGAGCTGCTGCTAGATATGCCATTGGCTTAACTGGCTCTAAACCCTCCCACCGGATAAAGGAATTGAATTTAAAGTAGCCGTCTACACCTAAATTCTCGTCTTCACTGATCCGCATTTATAATGACCGAGACACCTATGTATTCTGAGGCATCAACCTATGTGTTGCCTCTGTTCTCATTCTTTGGTAGTCACAGATTTGTCTTCCCGTTAAGATTCTCCTGACTACATGTCGTTTCCTTGGTCAATGTATACGAAAGTATCTGACCTAAGTTCACGATATTGTCATCAGGCATGGGTTCTCCACGAGCTGTTGATGTTTGGTTATTCCAAATGTCGACCACTTTTTGGTCCTATGTCTGTGTCTACTACAGATGATGAACAGATGCTCTCTTTCTTTAAGGGAGGTTGGCTTTTAAGATGGAGGGTGCAGGCAAGGAAAGGACGTTTTCCATTCCTTCTGCTTTGTTGCAAGCTTTGTTGCGGCCGGCTCATGACTGGTGTATGTCTATCCTTAGGATGATTCCTATGGACGGGACATATGATCAGTTAAAGCCATTAGAGAAGAGTTGTTGATTGGAGTTTGGAGGTCGCTGGTTGGTAGAGAGGAGATTGTAGCAGTACAACGCCAACCATTACTGCCAAAGCTACTGTTCGATTCGCGGGCTGGAGCTTGAGAGGATCGAAGACGTCAGGTTGCCTGAAGGCTTCGGAAATCATTTCGTGCGTCTGATTCGGGTGAACGCACGGGAACCCAAGCTGTAAAAAGGGACAATTCATAACTTCTCGTATCGCATTTGCGTACTCCGCGGAGCAGCAAGCCGCCGGTTGTACCAATGGGGGCTCGGGCAGCAAATACCACCAGACGAAAAGTCCGCTTAGAATGCATGTTAGCAGAACCGAGCGGAGATCCCGAAAGTAGGATAGGGATAAGGCGTCTTAGAAAGCGAATGCTCTGGTTTTTCCGCTTTCTCGCATCGCGTCCCCCAGTCCCATTACCCGCTCCGGTGATCTTAGCAGCTTGGCGGTGTACCCCCGATTGGGAGCCATTGCCGAAGAAATCGTTAAAGGCAACTGGCCGAGCCCGGCAAAAAGAGGTTTCCAGCAGAGCGAAAGCGCTTGAAGTTGAATATTCTTCCGCGAGGCGGGGCCCTTCAAGCACGCTTTATTTTGTAAAATACTTTGAAGTTTGGACAACGGGTTGATCCACTGTTGTAGATGAGAGAGTGGACCACTTGCAATATCCTCCTTCAGCGCCTTCGGAAAGCGCCGCCTTACATTCGGACGGAGAGTCGGGATCGAAGAACTAGGTTTGTTGCTACTACTACTTCTACTAGAAGTACCATAATCGGGCCGCTTGAAAAACGGCACTCTTTATTGTGTGCTCTGAGGAACTCCTGGTTAGAAGTCACCTTGAGTCCGCTAAAAGACTAGTCACTAGTCTTCTTTCTTATTTGCTGGATGAGAGAAAGAAATGCTTTATTAGGCCTATTGATTCTCTGCAATCAAGGGCCATACATTTTCAAAATTAGATTGGCCAAGTCTTCCTAACGGGAACTGCAGGCTGAGGCACTTGGCCTAGCATCGGGTTCTGAGGAAGAAAGTTCTGGCCATATAACTAAGAAGGCGGCAAATCCTTCCTTTGCCTTTCCTCCCTTACTCTGTCATCCAATGCATATTCTATATAGCACCAGCCCCTCTTTTTCTTCCTAAGAGCGCTTCCTCAGTAGATATTCAATCTCTATCACTAGCAGCTTAACGTCCTTCTTTCAAACAGTCTATTTCGCTAGTCCCACGGCCCTCTCTCTGTCGATAGCAGCTCCTTTTTCCTTCTCTGTGCGTGGGTTAGCACTTGACTTGATCGGATACTTTTTCTTATTTATATTTCAAATTCAAAGAATCAAGTTCCCAGTTCGATTGGATAGATCTCCTAGCCCCTCCTTCGCTTCCGAAAGGAGGCAGCCACCTTTGCTCGATACCGGGTTTCCCGGCTCCCGATCCTCCTGCTTTCCTATGCACTAAGACCCTCATTCTAACGACTTAGCGAATCAGTCCCCGAGCGAGTTAAGATCGGCCTCCTTTGTATGGAAAGGGTGAGGAAATTCCAAAGTAAAGGCGCCCTACTATGATGATGATGGGGGTGCCGCCTACTCTCTTTGATTAGTTTGGATAAGGCCTGAGAGTGGAAGGCTCCCCGCCTTCGGTAATCAAAGAGCTTCTAGTACGAAATTATGCATTCTTTATCCGCTTTCCAACTTCCGTTAGAAACTAATCTCGCTCAGTTCTTACATAAGAAGTTCCTTCCCTTACTAGATATTAGACACAGGCTTCCTCTATCCCTTCGCGCGGGGTAACGAACGCTACGCCCCTTAGGTGCCTAAGCCTCCTGATCCTACTCCTACTCCTGCGCTAAGTCTTTGTCTCAATGACTGCTAGATTTCTAAATCTCTTCCTTGGCTTAGTATAAGACTTATCTCCTCAAGAAGCCGATTCTATACATTCCGCTAGCTCTTCTTTAACAGGAGCTATAGACAGCCCTGGGGGACTTTCCCCAGAAAGAGAAAGCTGAAAGTCAAAAGCAGGGGAAGCCGAAAGATAACTTAAAGCTTTCCTCAAAGATTCCATTCTCCTACTGCTACAAAGAGAGTTTCATAGTCTCGATCTTATACCCGGAATAAGCCTCTCTGGTCGTCTTGGGTTAAGAGGAAATATCTTCGCCGGAATTCTCTTTGGCAGGTGGACAGGCCTAAAGACTCTGATTCGGTCTTGGTATATTATCCTAAGAAGAGATGATGTAATGGATGCAATTCGCTATCAAATTGGAGACGGAGGTCCGTTTTTGGCATCATCCTTGGCTTACGAATGGCCCCTTATCCCGGCCAGTCGACTACAGTTTTTGGGTTATCTCTCGTATTCCAGAAGCTGCTCGCCTTTCGGACCTTATTGGTAATCAGAGGTGCGTTCTTCCTACAGCCAGAAATGGATTTTCTGGGGGACATATGGCAGGCGATTAGGGCATTGGGAATTCCCCCAGTACCTTTGCCTGACAGGGTGGTATGGGCCTTAGATACTGAAGAGGATTTCTTCTTCAGCTTGTCGAGAGAAAGAAAAATGAAGCGAGTAAGGGCGGTGGGTATAGCATAGGAGACAGGTGCATTCAATCCTGTTCTCACCAGCCTGTGCTGGGAGTACGCTTCATTAGGATTCTAAACCTTGCCTTATTAGGGCAATCAGTTCTGGCACAAAAGCCATTCTTGTAATGCCCCTTGATGGGATCTCATCTTCTCTGCGGGATTGGTTCCCGAATACTAACTACTATTCTCAGGGTTGAAAGTCAGATTTTGAGATATGTCACTTCCTTTACTGGTCGATAATCGGATTCTGTTGAAAGAAGTTTCATGTCCGAAAATCTTCTTCTAAAGATGTTGGGTGCTTCTTTCTTCTGGGAATTGGAAGTTGCTTTAGCAGCTTCAGGCCTGTGCATATCTTAACTAGCGGACTTAGTCCGAAAAGAATATTGCCTGCTCTTCGTAGAGCAACTATGAGTTTATTACTAGGCTAAAAGTAGTCATTATATGACATTCTCCTATGCGTCTAAAGGCAAGGATGGAGAAAGACCAACTTCCCTCTAGTCTGATGGATCGCTTTCTCTTGCGCATTAATGAATGGATCGAGGAATTGCGTATGAAAGGTGTATGGTCTATCTTAGACTATCTATCTAGTACGATCGATCAAGTCATTCAGTACAGTCTCTTCGTCGGTCGTTGTAGTTGATATGGATTCTGATTAATTCGTTGTTATGATGTTCCAGTTTCTGTTTGTACATCTTTCTCCCATGCTTTCCGTTGGTCAACAACCAACAAAAGTCAGTGTTCTATCCTTCTTCACTACTCCTACAGGCTTGACGGAGTTAAGCTGTCTGGAGGGAATTTCTTTGTCTCAATCAAGAATGCCTCAACAGCGTTTATCCATTTTTCAGTATGGGTCGAACCTTGACCCGCGAACTATGGAACAAGGTGATTTGATCGAACTTTCTAATTCTATCTCTGATCTCGCATATGAAACGAGTAATTTGGCTAGCCGTGCTCATTCCAATAGTTCCGCTTCTGAGGCATCCACTGGGGTCCGAAATGAGCTGCCTTCTTCTTCTCCAGATCTTAGTGAAAACTTTGATGATCTTTCTCGTTTCTTTCAAGGAAAGATAGAGGAAATAGGAGCGGACTTGCCATCCAACTGGTCTCCCGAAGAATTTACCCGGATGGTGATTGGGGAAGAGGAGGTGCTAGACCCATCTTATCTATCTGATGTCTACTCTAACCTTTTAGAGTGTGGATTTCATAGTTGCTATTGGGAGCAGGCTTTCGAATATATAAAACTAATTTATGGTTTTATATAATTAATTTAAAGTCAGCCATGTACTACTATTGGTCATACAATTGTTTTCTAATTGTCTTTCTTTTTTTCTATGCCCTTTAAAAAAAGCCACCACATATCGTATCAAGCAATTGCATTGTTTGCCTTAATGATGTCCTTTCTGATCTTATTTGTATTCTGATTGAGGGTTTCATCTCTCAAAGGAGAGGCGGGCTAATCCCCGAAAATGCCCGTTAATAAAGCGTTGGGGTTCCAAACCTAGTTTTTTGGAGGCGAGCAGCGAGTTAGCGAAAGAAGGGAAGCTCCGTACAAGGAGAGGAAGCTTAACGAACGACTTAAAAGGAAAGGGCTTTTTTCCAAGTCAGCCATGTACTACTATCGGTCATACAATGATGGCATTGTGAATCTCATTCCTATTCCAGTTTTTTGGACCAAGTTAGATCTAACCTTTCATTCCTTAGGGAGTGAGAGGGCTAAGGTTGCTTGCAAGGGGTGGGTGGCACCTTACGCGCTTTTTTAGGAGGAGTTCAGTGTAGTCGGATGGAAGGGAAGCGCATATCGGAAACGAATCGGGCATCTATGGAAAGAAGAAACCTTCTGCCTTCAATCCAAAAATACCTGCTTTTGACGCTACGCTGTGCCGACCAGCAGCGGGATTCTACTCACGAGCTGGTTCAGGGACAGGTTCAACTCACTCTTTCGATGCCATGCCATTCTGGTGGCACGGGAACCACTGAATGGGGGCGGTTTTCATCTCATCGCTGGCGTGTGGAATACGAGTGCACCCAAGCACAGCGCAGCCAAGAGGGTCCAAGATTGCTTCGTCGAATGGGCGGGACGGACATCGATCTTCGCTTCTACAAGGCCTGGTCGACTCTTTATATAATCCTTTTCTCAAGGGCTTCTGATTCGTGTAGTGATTGTGGACTCGTATAAGGATATTGAGTAGACAGTTGATGTATCAGACTCGACCCTCTCTTTCGTAGCATGCATTCCCATCCGTGTCGCAACTTAACCCTATTCTTTCATTTCCACTTAAGCTTCTCGGTTATCAATTATCCATTAATCCCACAAACCGTGTAAGATACAAGAAGCTCTTTATTTAGCTTCGTATCCGGTCTTGGCATTGGCAGTAAGGGCATGCCTTACTCCTAACCCTAGGTATCTCATTGATTGAAAGGAACTTTTGAGCAATTGTTAAAGATGCCTAGGGCTTCTACAGAAGGAGTTTAAGTTCCCAAACGAGCATATTAGACATCATCTTCTCCCCGCTCCGTGTGAACACCTATGGATTCTTCTAGCTCGGATAGCAATAGCAGCTCAAGGGGATTTAGATCTTCAACTATATCTGTGCCTAGGGTCATTTAATAAAGAACTGAAAGAGGAGGACTTATTCACCGAAGCAAAGGTGGAATAATATTAGAAATCGATTCTTTCGCTCCTTGGTAATATAAATTAATGATCTTCTCTTTCATATGAGACTTTAGTTCCTTTCAAAATGAAGGCTGAACTCACTTAAGCCAGGGCTAGTACACCCGACATTCTCTAATGTACTAAAAAGCTTCCTTTAATCAAGAGGTAGAGCTATGCCAAAAGTCAAGGCTTTCCCAACTGTGGAATTTATTGGAGCTGAAGGGAATGAATCAGAATCTTCTTATAAAGAATATACTTAAGGTCTCGTTGCGTTGATACTTCTTCTCTGAACAATTTCCCAGTTGAGAGTTCACGAACGAAAGCAGCTAGGACTGATCTCTTTAACCCTACGGAAATCAATTCTCTGCCTCTACTTCTTACGGGAGTAGTTAAAGGACTTCCCCTTTAGGAATAGGGAGGAGCGAAAACCACTTACTTTTTCAACTTCCCATCATCGGATTCTTTTCTCTTCCCAATCCCACAAACTACTAGGCAGGGGTAGCTTCTTCTTGTTTTTAAATACTTATTCTTTAACTATCCTTACCCCTACCACTTTCCTTTCTACTTTACTAAGCGCTTTAAGTGCAGTAAATCTGAATCTTCTCCGATCAACTCATAGCAGGAGGAGTTAAAAGAGGAACCCCTTGAGTTGAGCGTAGGTAATTAAAGAAAGCATTTTAGCATATTATATTAGAAGTAGAAGAGATCCGGTACTTTTCCTACTCTCTCTGGGAAGCAATCGGGAGTTAAACCTAAGGACTGGACTAAGCACTCTTTTAAGGTAAGAAGGGTGTTCAGTCTTCTTTCTGTAAGGAAAGCAACTCTTTTCTTTGCCGCTTGAGTTCTTACATCTGATTCGGATGTGGAATTCGGAATATAAACCACTAATCAAAGGGAATTCTCCGGAAAACGAAGAACTGATTCTATTGAACCTTCTTCCACCTGCATTTACAAGAGATTCGGATTAGGATGCTAAGTTACCTGGTTCTATTTTCGAGAAAGGTCCAAGGGAGGAAAGGAAGTTCATTATGAAACTCGAGCGGCTTACAGCTCAAAGCGTAGAGGCAATTCCTGATCTTCTCTTTATAGAAATATCATAATCGAAGACAGATCGTAGCTACGAGAAGAGAAGAAAGGTATGCCGGTTGATAGATGTAGTTCCTTCTACTTTTTTTACCGAATTGAATTGTTGTTGACTTTCGGTCGTGGTACTTTGAGTTGGTCTTCTGTGTACCCAGAGAAAGGGGAAGATCTAATTAGCTCTGGTTCAAGGAGCCTAGCCTTCTTTCGTAGCCAAGGGATTCCACTCTCCTTATGAGATGGAGAGAAAGGGCTGGTATAGAATCCGATCTTTCTCTTTGAAAGAATCCGGTGCTAGTCTTTACTGCTCTCCTCCCTCCCTGGCTACTTGAATACCAGTCAATCTCACATCAGGAAGAGCCTTTTTTGCTTCTGTGATCAGATCAGCCAAAGCAAGAAGAATCCATTGTTGGAGTTGGAGGAATACGCCGATGCGTCAATGGCTATTTATTTAATGGCTAGTAGAAGAGAAGGATCCCACACTCGGTGAAAGAACCAAAGTCAGTAGCATTCATCTGTTCTCGGAAGGGGGCGGAGTTCACACCAGGCAAAAGGGAATTTCTTTTTGATTTAGTTCCAGACGACAGGGTAAATGGATTTTGGTAAGAAGGTGCCATCCTCAAGTTAGGATTATGCTTGAACTGGATGCTCTACAGCTAATGGGAGAGAAGAAAGCCTCGGCCAAAGCAAGGCAGATCCATAGGCTACCGAGAGAAACCCGGTATTAGATCGAAGGAAAGCCCTCTCTCGGGACCAAGCTTGTGTAGCCCAAGCCGGAACTGGGGAGAGAACTTAAAGGATTTTTCTTGCATTTGATCCATTTTGTAGGAGACTGCACAGGAAATTGATCAATCGGGATGGTCTTACCAGTAGCAGAGGGTCTGGAATCATGTTCACTGCTTCCGGGCCTCCGATATTCTGGCTTTTTCACATCGTGTAGGAACAGGAATGGATCCTATCACGATTTCAGCTGCCTTGTCTCCTGCTGGAGGATTGGCTATTGGCTTGGTGAATCAGTCAATGGCAAATTGCTAGCGATCTCAGAAGCACAAGGAAGCAGAGGAAAGAAGGCCCGCCAGAAAGAGGGGGTTGGAGACCCCGGAACGATGTATGAAAGAGACTCTTGAAAGCTATCGAAGTGGACAATAGAGTGCTGCTTCTTATGAAAAAGCCCTCGATGCTGTGTGAAAGAGTGGCGGGGAATGACTGGGTAACTATTCCCTGGCTGGCTAACTATTCGAAGAAGGAATTTCTTTCCCTAAACTAACTAAATAGGCTTTCTTTTTCTATTGATGAAGGGTTTCCCTCACTAGATTAAACTACTGAGCGATGCCCGCAAACCCATCTCTAGGGAAGGAGAAGCGTCCTCCCTTATCGAGATAGCAGGGACTTGAAGGGATGCTGCTTGGGGACAATACAAAAATGGAGACTGAGCAGAAAGAGCTTCCAGACCTTTTAAACGTTTTGAATGACTCTCGAATTGCACCTTTTCGACGTAGGTGCGACGAATCTTTCAACTTTGGGACGACTATTTACTGACTTACTTAAGGACTGACTGATCCAGAGAGCTCAGACTGACGGTTAGGTGGTTGGTTCGGTTGCTTCAAAAGAAGGGGTTCTTCGAGGAAAGGTTCGGGTGGGGAAGGAGGTAGTGATAAGAAGCTTTTTCTTCTAGGAGGGGAGTAGATAGCCTCTGAACTCGAGTCAAGAAATTCTTGAAGAAATGGTTACAGACCGGGTAAATATGAAGTGAAAAAGCGAAAAAATGACACATGAATGCCGTACGTAAGATAGATCACCACAAGGAGCTCATTAGTAACGTCAGGGTTGCGCTTGCCCTGGCTCTCCTTGCACGTATCCCGAGTCGCGAGGTGAAACTGAAAGTTTCAATAGAATTCCATATCCGCTGTGGAATAAAACCTCCGGCCCTTCCCTAATAGTATCCTTGCCACCCACTAGTTCGCCGTTTGCTTTCAGTAGTTAGAGAAGAAAATGAAGAGTCGATTTCGTCTTGACCTTGATGTGACAGGTCTTGCATTGTATTTGCCTAACGAGGCATTCCACATAGGTCGCCATGTTAAATTACATTCGTTCGGATGGTTCCAAAACATTGATCGAAGTATGCCCCGAACCCCCTATCTCCCTTCCTACATGCAATATAGGACTGCTTTTTTAAGTTTTAGCCTTCACGGTCTAATCCCCCGTGACTTGCCTTTCATTTACTTGACAGGGAATGCCAACGAGATCTCGTGAGAGCTTTGACTCAGTAAGCTCATCAGCTACGGCTCAGTTAGCGCCAAATTAAGGGTTAGAGGTGGAAGTTCGCTTCAAGGCGGTTTTTGTTTGCTCTGCCCCTTTTCTTTTGACCCTCTCTGGACAAACTCTCTACCCTTGCGCGCTTGGGAACGCACTATAGCCTTGCTTGAAGCCGGCTCTCCTTATATTAAATATTAAACATTTTCTTTTTTTCTCCAGAATCAATAGAAAAAAAGAATTCCTTTGCAGCTTACCGCTCACCTATCTTTCTCCAAAACCCTCTCCTGGCTAAAGGCGCGGGCAATACGGCTTTTGGGCCTATCTTTCTGGCCAAGCGAAACTTCTTTCCCCTTGAATGAACGAACAATAAATGGCAGACCGGACAAAAGGAAAGTACAAGAATTTATATCATACATATCTCCGGTGTCCCTCTTGGAGCCACGTCTAACAACATTGGATTCGCACGAATATCCCAAAACGCGTAGGCCTTTCATCCTACAAATTCGACCCCCTCCCAACCATCCCTTTCTTCAGAGTATCAATCCTAGTAGTCGTCCTCTTCCAGATCGAAATCCAGAAAGAGTTCCGCAACGAGCAGGCATATGATTAAAGTCGACCTCTCTTTCTGTCCATCAACCTACTTAGCATATTTTTAGCATATGAAGGAAGCGGCTGAGAAAAGTGGGCTCTGTTCAACTCTTCCACCAACCAAACCAGGGATCCTGATGCAGACCGAGAAGGACATTGCAGCAGTGACGCTTTGATCTCATTCTCTGACCTATGTATGGAAGCGTTGATGGCAACATCTCTACTTTGCGTACACGACCATTGGCTCTGTCTGTGTAGTCCTTGCTTGGCTATTCATCGCAGTGCTTTCCTTCCCTATGAGCTGTGTACTGACTTTCTATCTCCTTCTAAGCGCTAAGTGGAGGATGAACGGTCTATTTGTTGAAGTCTTTGGCTGACTTTCCGATGACTGTGACGAACCTCACTCTCCTCTTTGAAGTGGTTGACCCGTCTGTCCAATAAGTTGACTAAGTGAATGGGAATCAAATAGTTCTACCAGCCCGGGAGGAGTAGTCAGAGGCAATTCGCTAATATGGAGCTCTTTATATCGGCTTTCTTTCCTCCAGCATGAAACGGGGTTGAGGGGTGCGCATTCCTTTACGCATTCAGCTGACCTTTCAATTACCGTGGGAAAGCCTCACTCTCGGTGAAGCGGATGACTCATCTTGATAACAGAATAAGCCGATGCGAGTCTAACAGTTCCACCAGTAAGGAAGGAAGGGGGGAGGGGAGACCTTCAAGCTCGATGAGCATAAGGCAGTGGTCAGAGCGGGTTCTGGGGAGATGGGAAACCACTGCCTCAGGGAATAGGGATTTCCAGAGGGTATTAGCAAGAGTTCTATCCAATCTTTCTTTGATAAGGTTGGGGCCATGGCGACAATTAGTCCAGGTATAGCGAGGCCCTTTGAAGCCAAGATCAATAAGATTGCAGGCATTTAAAACACTATTAAACTTATAGCATCTCAGATGATTAACTTGACCACCATACTTCTCAGACTGAGATCCTACCTCATTGAAATCCCCAGTCACGAGCCAGGGGAGAGAGTGCTCAGCAGCTTCCTTCTGAAGGGAATCCCATAGTCAGTCTTTGTTTCTGAGATTGGGCCTTATTCCCTTATAGAGCATATCGATCTCTCGCAAGTCTTCCTTGCAACCTGACTCTGGTCCTGGGCGGGGTAATTCGCTGTGATGGTTCGAACCTCCTTTTCCTGTAAGGGATTCCACTGCTGTCACGACTCTGATTGTTGACTGCGAGCTTGAGTTTGGAAAACTGTTCCTTTAGCGGGACGGATGCACTTTTGTCCGGAAATAGAGCAGACGCTTATCGACCAGGTTCTGGATTATGTGCCTCGAAGCACTCAACAGTTTTGTGTCCTGGGCTGCCCATATGGTAGTCACATCGGGCCACTGGATTGTAGTTCTTTGACTGAGATCTGGAAGCTACTTTGAGAGGTACCGGAGTGATCAAACCAACGGCTATCAGTCCCGGGAGTAACTGAGATGGTGGCACGGGAAGTGTATCGAACTTCCTGGATTCTGCTTTAACTGGGCGGAGGCTGGGCGGAACGATCAGCTGATGCGTAGCGTCAGGATGGGCTATGAGGGGGGAGAGTGGACATTGATTGCTAGCTTCATCTGTGCACTTAGTCGCTCGAGATCGGCAGCTAATTGCCTCTGGGTTGCCCCATGCAATAGTGCTGTCTTGGCTTCTTCAAGTGGCTCATCTTGGATTATGGAGATCATGTTTACCTCTGCTGGTAGCTCTTCGTACACTTGACTGTCCTGTCTCCTTCTCAAAAGAGTCTTGCCTCTGAATTAGAGCTTTCAGAGAGACGTTGTGAGAAATGGGCCGGGCGGTTCCTTCGGCTGGGAGGTCCTTTCCCTGCCCAGACTGGGAACTGGTGGTGCTCTTCTGGCATGTTGATCTGATGCGGTTGAGGATTGATGATTGCAGACCTTTTCTTCAATGGTAGTAGACTATTCTGGTTTTGGGGTTCTGGAGCACTTTTCTCTTTGACAACTTCTTCGGCTTTGCTGGCTTCTTCTGGACAGAGTCTATGACGTTGACCCCTGAGTGACTGCTCTTCTCGAATTTAAACCGGACCCTAGCCTTTTGAGGAGTAATGAGCTGAGAGGGATCCAACCCTTTGGACTGATGATAGGGGTTCATTCCTCTTCTCCAGGCATCGATTTCTTGCTTCTTGAAATGCTGTTCAGTGAAATCCTTGATTTCAAGTTAGTTGACGGAATTGCCGATCGTAGGACTCTTCTGAGGGGCTTTCAAGGGACTTTGGAACGGGCATCGAGTTTAAGATCCCGATAGAGCTTTCTTCTGATAGAATTCTTCTGAGAGGACCTGGTCCGGAGAGAGGGAGCGAAAACGGATCCTCATCCTCTGGAGTGTCAGACCACGAGGGCTTGGGCATGACTGCAGGAGTAACTGGTGTTGAAGGCTTCCCGTACCATACAAGGAAATCGAACTTGCCCGTTGGTTCGCCAAGGAGGCCGACTGAGGGATCTCCTTTGTCGTAAAGCTCCTTCATTTCCCGATAGGTATACTGCTTCTTCTTAGACTTGGATCTCTCTTTCTTTTCTGGACACTTTTCTCTAGGCTTAGGTTCGCACTCTCTTTCGGGATCAATTCCATATTCCGCCTCTTGCTGACTCTGAAAGCAATCGTCACAATCGCATACGTCCCACCAATTATGCCCTTCTTCGTCCCTTCCTTGCTGAATGGGCGATCCATCTGGATAGTATGCGATAACTGGGAATGCTCGTTCCACTGCTGGTAGAAGAACCCCCCTTTCGATCAAGGGCGCCAGAGCTGCTGGCGTAAAAACGGAATGGTAGATAGGCGAGCCGTCCAGACGATAGGCAATAAGGGTCAAATCTTGGTCTGCAGCTGGTAAGAGTAATCCTTTCTCTATCTGTGGTGCGACATTAGCAACAGTGGGCCGTGATTCCAATGCTTCAGCATTTAGGGCCTCTTGAGAATACTTGTATTTGGCACTTGAACTGATCATCTTTATCTGTAGACAACTATCATCTTCTTGAAATAGCAAGCGCACCTATGTTCCGGGAAGCGTAATCAACTGAGACGGGTCAAACACTCTGTTCCTGCCACAGATTTGGTTACTGGAAGGTCCCACACTGTTGTTACCATTCCAATGAGGAGGGAGAGGATTTTGAGTCACATTTGGCTTGTTAGCTTGCTCTGCTTCGAACTTTAGCAGACCCTGGTCACGGGGATCCTGCACTTTGTGCCTTAGACTGAAACAACGGTCAGTCCAATGGCCGGAGCCACCCATATGAGAATCACATCTTTCTTTAGGATCAAAGCCGCAGATCTTGAGTCCGTTTCAACGATAACCCGCCTATACCCCTCATTCCATGCCAAAGTAAGGCCATGGTAAATTGCCCATAATTCAGCCATAGTGACAGTGCAAATACCAATATTGTAAGCAAACCCCTTAATCCACTTACCATCTTCATCTCTGAGCAAACCTCCCCCACTAGCTAGGCCTGGATTACCCTTATAACACCTATCCGTATTTAACTTGACCCAACCCGTAGGAGGGGGAATCCAACGAATGAAGATCTGCTGCTTGGGTTTCCTCAAAGGGTCTAAACCCATAGAATCCTCCACTTACTTAACCCGAACCCGAATTTGAGCTCCTAAGTCATGAGTAAGAGTGAAATGCTGATCGAATAGAAGTTTATTCCTCCAAAGCCATAAAGCCCAAGTAGCCTGACTAAAAGTAAGTTGCCAGTTAGTGACTGTGTTATTACCCTTCAGCTGCCCAGAAATATTAGAGTAAATCCAATCAATCTGCCAAATCAAGAGAGAAGAAGCGCTGTTGAACTGAGTTCTCCACCAGAACTGACCAAACTGTTTTTGCCCTTGCACAATCCCTCAACACATGCAAAGTATCCTCAACATCATGCCCACAAGAAGGACAGCTACTGTCATGAGAAAGATTACGGGTCAGCCTTGCTTTATTCGTCAATAACCTGTCCTGCCAAGCTAACCACAGAAAGACTTTCACTTTTTGAGGACCGGGCAATTTCCAGATTTTCTTCCAGCGACTGTCGTACCCCACCTCATTCGGATCATCCCCTTCTAACAGCTTATAAGCTGAGCTCGTAGTAAAACCACCAGTGCTAGACTCACGCCATACAAGTTTGTCTTCTAAATCAAGGGGGGGAAAGACTCGAAGAATCTGAAGTTTAAGATTCGTAGGAAGTCAATCTCCAATAGCATCCCAGTTCCAATGACCATATTCATCAACATAATCCACAACTAATTTCCCCATCTCCTCTGTCGAAATGGGACCCATAGCTGCTGTACTAAGAAGAGCGTTACCAATCCACACATCAATCCAAAACTGAACTCTTCTACCATTGAAAATAACCCAAAAAAGGCCACGCTTCAGAACATCCTGCCCTTTAATCACACTCCTCCAAGTATAAGAGGATTGGGCATTAGCTCGGCACTCAAGGAAATGAGAATTGGATAAAGACTTACCCTTTACTACCTTCACAGAGCACCTGGAATTCGCCCCAATCGGCAACTTGTTGCACTGTTCATATGTCTTTCGTGCCTTGCGGGCAGGGGACTTGCTCTCTTTCTCAGCTGGTTGAAAGTTGAATAGCCAACCTTGGCCCGTTCTACTTTTCATTTCCCTCAGGTTCGGTCGAGTGTGCTATCTTCTTGAACCCCTGGTCTTATTCCCATGAAAGAGCTGGGTCTCATGGGCTTGAAATCAACTACGCCTATTCGTTCAAAAGCCAGAAGTAGCCTTTCAGCACCTTCCTTGAGGGTGAAACTCTTTCTTTGCTCGCGTCAACAGGCCTTCAGCCTTGTTCAGTTCACAAGCCTTCTTAGTGCTGCTTTACTGTTGGAGGAGGATAAGTCACGAGTTGGCTACTGGAAAACGTACCTGTCCAAAAAAGTGAGAGAAATCCCAAGTCTCAAGTCTGGACCAATGGATGCCGAGGGGTACGCGTACGGGCTTCACCTCATTTTTTTTGATAGACTCGTATCCGAGAATGCAGTCTACTCCAGTTGTAATCTAAACAAACCACCAATCAGTCATTCCCACCAAACGACCCTGCAGGCTAATGCTCTTGTCTCCACTGTGAGGCTAGCCCCCAGTATAAGGCGGACTCTAATTAACCACGGGAACCCCACCTGGAGAGCAAAGGGTCCTTTATTTGCCACTTTATCTGAAGGTTCCAACCAGCGCAGCGGCCCCTTCGCCCGGGGAATCGATAGTGACTTTCCAAACACTGGTTTAGCTTCAGTTTCATGTCTTGAAGGACACGTTGGTATTTAAGGTCGTGATACGCGACCGTCATACATCTGCTTCGTTCGAGGACTGTTTCACTGGATGGCAGCATCAAATCAGTACTTTGTCTCTATCTGACAGAGCGTAGGCCGGCCTTAATTGCAAGATCTGACCTGCCGGCATCAGGTATGACCAGGCACTCCCACTTGAGCCTGGAGTGGTAGACTGGCCCCTACTGTCCGGGACCCGGACAGTGCCAATTGAGGAATGACACGCAACCCACCTCTTTTAGGTAGGTCCGTTAAGACGATGGACCGTCATACGCCATTTATCAGCTGGACCAATTTCATAGTCTCTCACTGACGCAGTGCTGCCAGGGAAGTACGTACAATATTCTTTATTTTACTGGCCTTCCCCCAGGCATAGGCACGACATGCCTTCTTACACCCCACCTAATACCAGGCAGGCCTGGATATCTATATGGATGGGGGCACTCATGACCAGGTTTCTGGCTGGGTGCTCGTGCTGCTTTTCCTTAGACTCCCATGCATGCCTACCCTGGCCAACTACCAAGCATACCGCATACCAGGGGCACGCACAAGCCGGGGCATACCAACAAGCTACAGGCGCACGTGCTGCCCCTTCTCACTCATGCCTACCTTCCGGGACCTCCGGAATTGGGACATAAAGTGGGTTTTGCATCGGAGTGCCGATGCAAAAAGTTGCTTGTGTATTATCGCCCCCGGTGGGCAACTGTTGCTGCGGTAGCAGTACTGCAGGCTGTTGCCGAACTGTCGGTTGTTGCTGGACAGTAGGGTTCTTTTCCAGATTCCTGTTGGTTGTCAGAGTGGCTACGGCCTTTCTCATCTCGTCCATCTGTTGGCGCATTTGTTCCATATCCCCAATCATCTGCTGAACAACATTCTCTCCTGTTGAAGTCCCTTCCATAACTGATACTGAAGCTGACCTTGCTCGAGTTCGAATAGGGCTACGTGTAGCAGTCCTCTGAGTTCTGACTCTCCTGGGCCTACCCCTTCTTTCTGTGACTTCCGTAAGTTAGATAGATCCCTGTTCCTACATGGATGAATAAAGATATGAAAGAGCCCGAGTTGGTCATATAATATAAAGAATAGTAGGGACCATGTACGAGATGCAATGGAATGACATGATATGATGCTTTGGATGGTGACTCAACAATGCTTTGTTTGATGTGATTACTTGTTCGGCTTAGACATAAGGATGTCCGTGTTGTTCGAGGTACTTGGACCTGTGAAGGCGCAGTAGGTAAGGCGGCCTACTGAGGGAGGAGTGGTACTCGTATTAGTGGGCTGTAGCAGACAATAGGCGTCTACTAAGGAGAAGGGGCACCTGGGTTGGTGAGCTGCAATAGACAAAGGCGTCTACTGAAGAAGGGGGCACGTCTCCGCCAAAGGTTCAAAAACCTTTGTACCCTGGGTTTAGACCGCAACGGGCGCATGTCAAGGCTATAAAGTTTTGACTGCAAATGTCGCAAGTCTGAAACTTGAAAGGGGTGCCTGGGTAAGATACGTGATTAGGTTCTCATCTTGATACGTGGTGTGTCACTACTGGAACTAGATTCATTCTCGAACTGTATGGTTCCCGATCGTAACTCCATTGAAGCTCTTCTTTATATATGCAATTTAGTTCGTTAGATCCCAACCAATAAGGATAGGTCCGACGAAAGACTAATGACGTGCCCAATGCTTGGCGGTGAGCCTGTCTATTACAAGATTGATTCGGATGCTGGCATGGTTGAAAAGAGTGAGTGGTTTTTCCATCCGGTTTTGAACGTTCGGGTGAGTAATTCGTGCCATTTCGTCGTCTTGGGCTTAGAAGCTCTTTCCATTTACCAGCTATCTATGATTATGACCTTTCAACATATATGCCAAGGGCTACTCGTGTAAAATACGCTAGTGTTTTGTCTGAAGACGGATGTTGACGATAGATTCGAGCAAGGTGGCGCCGAAGGGTCGATATGAGAGAGAGTTGGGGGGCAGTCGGCGAAGCCTCACATCCGCTGCGCTCTTCCTTAACTCAAAGTGACGAAGTGACGTTTCGTTGTTATTGTCATCGTCAGAACCCTAACTCTTCCTTGCTTCCCACACACTCATGCCGAAAACAGCCAGCTAGTCGAAAAACCTGTCCTTTATTTGAATTTGACGAGAAGCTTCCGTGCTCACCTACCGCCCTTGCTCTTACACACGCCAATGCTGCTAATGCTTATAGTCCTGCTCCTAGTTCCGCTAGTCCTGCTAGTTCGGTTTCGCCCCCTAGTGGTATAGTAGTCCTATTAAAAGTCCAATGTCCCGAAACTTAATAATACTATTTCTAAGCGGAAAGAATAAAAACCTCGCGCCCTTACCCTTACGGCTAGGGGAGAGCTGCTTAAAATCACTGAACAAATTAGGTGGTGCTCGGAGACTACGTGTGAACGCCATAACTCATATATGCTTAAAAAATATCCTCATCACCGAAGGCACCAAAAGCCTCAATACCGTCAAGCTAGGGAGACAAAGCGGGATAGAGTCATTGGTCAACTCATTGGACTTCGTTAAACCTGCTGAGACTGCAGCTTCGATTCCTCAGTATCCGCCTAATTCCTGTGTCCCCGCCTAAGCAGAGGTGTCCAATCCTTAGCTAGCCTTAATGTTGTGTTTGCCCTAGACGTCGTCAAGTGGGTCATTTGTGGAAAGCTATAAAGGTAGGTTTATGTGACCTCGTGCAGCTGCAGCGGTTGATGAAAAAGGAATCGATCGCTATATTGAGCCTTTCCATGACCCCTCTTAATTGAGACAGGAGATCAAATGCATGAAGTAGGGAATCCAATGGATTTCATTATACATATTAGGTAGGATCGGGGCATCCATTCTAATATAACTCTTCCTTTTTATTTCAATTTATTATATATATATATTTCATTTTTGTCAGTCTAGCGCAAGCGCTTTTCACGCTGCGGGCAGGTCAAGCGTGTAGCTATAGTCGTTAATGGAAAGTTCGGTCCAAAGCCGACCCCTTCAAGGAAATCAATCCTATTGGCGAACCATTCCCTTCCGCGCTGAAGTCACCCGACGTGCTTCCTTCATTAACTCTTGGATTAAAAACCTATTCCGAACTTGACTCACATTTGTATGATCGCGCACCACAACACATACTTCACTCGCTGCGGTAGCGCTCAGTGTCGGTCGTGTATCCGGTGTATCCAAGCCCACCCCACTCAAGCTTTGGCCCGAGTTTACCCGTCCATGGCAATCATTAACCGTTGGGAGGTGTGGCTCGAAGGAAACCGGATCCGAATCAATTGCACTCTGATCCAGCATCGAAGCCCTTGGCGGACTGTTCTCACAACAAAAGACTTCTGAGAAGACCAAGCGTATTGATCGTATCACATCGAAGAGACTACTGCGCTCCACCCGGACTGAGCCACCTCTGATTCTATATGATTGAGAATAGCAAAGTGAGGCCTCGCTGCAGTTTCCCAACGAATACGCATTCGACCCCCATTAGCCTACCCAGTCAAAACAGGATCTTTGGGATGTAGTTCCAGACGGTTACCATAACGATTTGCGCCCGGACGAACTTAGCCCAACTCTATTCTACCCTCAAAGACCTAAAGCTTCGCCGCTTTCCTTCCTCTCTTGCCGGCTCAAGTTCTGGCTTCACCACCTTATTCCGGCTTCACCTTCTGCCGGTCCAGCTCCGGCTTCATGCTGCTTTGGAAGCTAATTACCTGAAGATAGTTAGCTCATTTCCTTTAGATAGTCCGTCCGCACCCTCTCTTTGATTGTTAGAGTAAGCCTAGTTTCTCTCATCTGAGTCGCTCGCTTCGCTTCGGAGGGAGGGAAAACACCTGGCTTAAACCCGACCTTTAGGGAGGCCTATATGAATGAGGCTAAATGCAGGAGCTTACTCTCTCTCTTTCTTTATGGTTTAGAGAGTGCGCGCATACTCTATCTTTTTAGACTGCTTTTGCGCATTTCCTATTGTGAGTAGTGATTCATTTCCTGCAATATAGTTTGCTCCTTACCTTGTTAGAGTTGGAGCTGCGAGCTCGGCCTAAGTCTGTAAGCTCTCCAGAACTAAGTGCGTTCTCTCTCCCCCTAAGGGTCGTTTCGCTCTATCGACCTAAGAGAAATCAAGATCTAAGGCGAGTTCAGTTCCTCCAAAACCATAGCGAGTAGTTCAGTTCGTTCCTCTCTCCCCCTAAGGGTCGCTTCTCGCTCTATCGACCTAAGAAGTTAGTGCTTTAGAGAGAGTTATGATAAAACTTCTCATCTCAAGACCTATAAGTATAAGCATAGTTCTCCATTCTCCATTAGTTAGTCGCGTCGTTTTATCTTCGCTCTCAAGAGCTTTCTGTCCGGCTTCGCCCCTTCCCTTGCTTACCACTGCTCAACTAGGGAAGCGTCCCCGGCATGGGTTACATACAGATCCAGTCGATTATATAAGATATAAGCTTTGTTGATCCCCTGCATCAGTTCCTGGTCACGCTACGACGAAAGAGTGATTGTGGGGTCAGTCCTTTAGCGCTGAAAAGCTGTACCGGCCCTTCTCCCTGGCTTTTAAGATTTTGAAGTCATCGTGGATGGCACGAGTTGAGGAGTAGAGTAGGGTAGACGTTGAAGGCTCTCTTTCGTATCGGAAGTAGTAGCCTTGCAACGCTTGGTTGTTTGGAGTGAGACGTTAGTACCTTCTTTAGCTGCTCCTCTCTTTTTCGGATGGATATGACATTCTGTGTTTCCCTCTTTAGCCGAGCATGGATCTATGAATCGTAAGCTAACCACCGAGTGCCTGGGCTAAGGCCTTTAAGCAAAAGGGTTAGCGCTCCAAGGTTGGGTTGCCCTGTTGTCCAATTGGTACACCTTTCCTTACCCACCTGCCCTCTCCCTTGTTTGGCCCGTCGAGTTACTACGACCAGCACACTACAAATGAAGCTAAAGCTTTGATCGCAAGAGAGAAAGCAAAAACGATCCAAGACATCCAGGCAAGGGCGAAGTCACTATGGAAGGGGGATCATAAGAAGCTGAGCCATATCTTTTGGGCGCAACAACCAAAGGCAGGGGTTTTTACGAAGAGAAAGAAGATTCTGATGAAGAATAAGAAGTCAAAGGCTGGTTCCTAAGCTGCCCATAAATGGTTTTTGGTGGAGCATGCCCATTTCAGGAAGTTTCTCTCTGGGGTATGCCCTTGCACCCTTTTTCCCACTTCCATAGCAGCTAGGAAGGATAAATCCGTTCCCCTAGTAAAATAGTAAATATCATTCCAATAAGTCCGCCGAGAAGGTAAGTGGCCCATATTTGATTTGCTCGCTGGTAAGCAGCCACCAGTATCAACAGGCAATGGAGACTTCACTACAGGAATAAGGGGGCGGACCAGGGACTAGAGCTCTTAAGGTTTCCTATTGCTGTTCCGCTCTTGGTTCGCCCCACGGGAGTTCGTTTTTGGATTTGAATAAGCGTGATCTCTTAAGTGTGCTCTTAGCTCTTGAAGTGAGTTTGGCCTGCCTTTCATTCCTTCCTTTAGTCAGGAATGGTCCCCGGGTTTGCCTATCCTGGTAGCATACTATCTTACCAGACTCTCTTTTTAAAAGAGTCTGTTTCATACGGAAAATGGTATGTTTTATATAGTATGCTAAGCTACCACGTCTTTAATTCCTTCTTAAGGTGAGGACACCCCCCGGTTATCGGGATCGGGCATTCATTCCTGGGTAACGATGAAAAGATGAAACCCTGGGCCGGTGACTCTTAGTTCGATAAGGGAGGAATCAAAACCTTCCCTGGAGACTGGTCCCGTCTAAGGCATCTTACTTATAGTAAGTAGAAGGGGACATCTTATTGCACAACCGATTCTATTACCAAATCCGTTGGTTTACCGGATAAAAACCTGCGCACTAAGAGTAGCCACCTATCTGAGTACATAACTGATTGTTAACCAGAATAGGTTGTTGGTGAAGAGGTTGCTCTGGTACCAGTTGCAGCCGATCTCCTTCAACAACCGAAAAAAGAAAAAGAGGTTCTTAGTTCACTTAAGAGAAAGAGTTGGTGTGCGCCAAAAGAGAAGTAAAAACAGGATCCTGTTTTGTTGAGAGAATGACTAGATTTTAATAGTTATATATAGAAGGGTCTCTCTCTAAGAGGCAGCTTCCCAAAGCGCTCTAATCTGTTGTTTGCACTCTCATCGGAATTCCTTATTTCACCTTCCAGTGGGATCTAAGAAACTTTCATTTCACGACAGGCAAGCAAGGAGTGATAGGATGCAAAGGGAGACCCCATCCGAACTGTTTGGTAATGCTTGCTCATCGGGGAAGATGTGATCGCGTGACGGAGAGATCAAAGAATACGTCGTCGGGTATGTATGTCTTGATACCACATAATGGGGTTTTATAATCGAATTTCATGTGCCCGTAGTTATTTCCGGGGTATTGCGTTTTCTACATGATTGATTGACTGACCGGCGGCCGAATCGGGTCGGAGTGTCTGGGCGGTCTGTTGACTATAGGATGCACTCTA
>OGJT01000120.1_pt1 | contig 50757 bp, 51 predicted proteins | sample 1572331 | NCBI WGS metagenome assembly OGJT01 (sample SAMEA2582094, study PRJEB24529) | metagenome | biome: Human gut stool | place: China | collected 2011
ATAGGTATACTTACTTACAAGTCTGTCTCCTCTTTTTACTTCTATAAGCCTGTTTAGGGCATCATAACTGTAATAAAAGGTAGCTGAATCATTCCATAGTTTATGTATGATCTTTTCTTTATTATCATTTTCCTTTATTCCCTTCGGGTTTACATCCATGTGTCTTACAATCTTTGTTTTATTCCCTAAAAGGTCATAATCATAGGCATACTCTTCAAGCTTTACATTATTCTTTAAATGAGAAAGTTTGCTTAAAAGTCCTCTTTCATTATATTCATAGATACTGCTTACTTCATCAGACATATCTTTTCTGATAAGTCTTCCCTCTTTATCATAAGTGTAATCCACTCTTTTATTTCCTGATGTAAGGCTTGTCAGCCTTAAATATTTATCGTATTCATATGATACACTACTTCTATCAGGATATTCTGTCTTTAATCGCTCCCCCTTCTTTCCGTATCTATAACTTACTTCATTTCCGCCATAATCCACTACCTTTGTGGCTCTGCCAAACTTATCACTCTCTATATTTATAGTGCCAAGTGCATCCTTTACCTGACTTAACTGTTTTAAGCTGTTGTAGGTGTACTCCACACTTTTCCCGTCATTGTATATAATACTTTTGATATCTCCGGCTTCCGTGTAGGAATAGGCGGTATTATAACCTTCTCTGTCTTTCTTTTCTGTCACTCTTCCTAAAAGATCATATGAAAATATTTCTTCATATCCAAGTGCATTTGTAACAGACACTATATTTCCCATAAGATCTCTTTTATATCTTGTAACCCTTGGGACGTTTTCTGCATCTATATGCTCTTTCAGAGAAGTGTTTACTGATTCAACACCTGATATAAGTTCTTTATCTCCTTCATGTCTATATACGGTAATAAGTCTTCCTACCTTATCATAACCGTATTCCGTTCTGTTTCCCAAGGCATCTATTACTGACGTAAGTTTTCCTCCAAGAGAATAACTGTATTTTGTCACATGTCCCATGGCATCCGTTTCTTTTATTACATTTCCCATGGCATCATATTCAAAACTCTGTTTTTGTGAAAAGTTATTCTTTGCCTCTATAAGTCTGTTCAACTTGTCATAGGTAAATAAAACATAATCTCCCTTTTCATTCTCCCTTCTTACTACATTCAAATTTTTATCATATGTGAATATTTCATATTTTTTATCAAGATATATTTTTCTTTTCAAAAGACCACCTTTATAGTAATCGTAAAGTGTTTCAAATTCCCCCGACTTTATCCTTTTTATTTTTCCAAGTTCATTGTATTCATATTCTCTTGTAAAACCGTACACATCTGTTTCAAGTATTATCCTTCCCAAAATATCATACTTTATTTTATGTGTTCCAAGATTATTTGTTATATTCAGGCTATGTTTTCCATACTCATACTCAGTTTCCTCTCCGGATTTGTCCCCGTAGGATATAAGCCTGTTTCTTTTATCATATAGAGACATATCTTCATTACCACAGTGTTCTAATTTAAGTGGAATAATCTTTTCGTCGATATAGTTGCTCATAGTAGCCCTCTCAATAAATTCAACTTAATAATACTCTATAATAACCCCGGACTCATATTTAATATCCAAATGGAAGCTTTCAGGTAACTTGATTTTATTTAATTTTATACATTCATCAAAAAGATAACCTTCTGCATCTATATACTGTAGCGATTTTGGGAATTTTACTTCTTCTAAATCCATCGCTCCCATAAAAGCTTCACCACCTAAGTATATTAAACCCTCCGGTAATTCTACATTTTTTAGACCTGTATAGCAAAATGCCAGTTCTCCTATTTTTTTTATGCTTTCAGGAAATTCTATGTACTGCAAATTACTGCATCCTGCAAAAGCAGCTATTCCAATATTTTCCAGTTTTTTATTTAAATGTACTGTTCTTAAGTTTTCACAACTTTCAAAACAAAATAGTGGGATTTCTACTAAATTTTCCGACAACTCTACTTCTGTTAAATTTTTACATCCCGAAAATGCAGCTGAATTAATTTTAACTACACTGTTAGATATAATAATTTTTTGAGGTTCAGAACAATTTTTAAAAGCATTCTCTCCAATTTCCATTACCCCATCAGGAATTTTAATTTCCTTCTTTGGCATTATATATGCTGAAATACCCATTTTATATTTAATTAAAACATTATTTTCAATTAAAAATTTAGATTGAAAATTTAAAATTATATAACATAAGATACCACATATAAACAAAGTAATTAAAACATTATTATACTTTTTACTATTATATACCATTGCAAGCTCCCTATTCATTTGTCTGCTTTCTTATCGGTATTATATTTTGAAGTATGTCATTCACAGCTTTTTTCCATGTCCATGCCAATGGCTCCCTACAATTAAACATAACCTGTACTGTTTCTCTGCCTATCTTCCACAGGCCTGTTTTATGATATATTCTCTCATCTATTCCGGGTATAATAAAATCAAAACAATACATTTTTACACAGCCTTCATTATCAAATTCATCGTATTCCAAAAACTTTATCCCGTTATGTGCTTTTGCAAGAAGATTTTTAAAATCCGTTACCAAAGTTTTTATTTCCATATCTTCACCGACTTTAAGAAGGCTAATGCTTAGATTTACATCTCCGGCAAGGTTTGTTTTTATTATCTCAGGTCTAAAATTTGTAGGATATTTTATTTCTTTTATTTCATCCGGCAAATCTATAAAAGATTCAGGAATATATATACTTAACAAGTCATCAAAGTACTGTTCTTTGCTAAAAGTTTCAAGTCTACCTTCTATATAGTATCCCGTATCCAAAGACATAGCTTCAGCTTCAGAGTTCCTTACTTTTAGAGGGATGATTTGCTTATCATAATAATTTTTCATAGTATAACCTTTATTATAATTCTAGTAGTATTTTATCCTTGCTCTTCCGTTATAAATAAACATTCCACTCAAATGATTTGGTACTGCTATATTTTTATATTTATCAAATATGCCGTTACCAAATACCTCTACTTGAACTCGCTCTACACTTTCAGGAACATAAATTTCTCTTAAATTTTTACAAGATGAGAACACATCATACCCCAAATATTCCACACCGTCAGGTATAACAGCGAAGGATAAATTACTACAATTTTCAAATGCCCTATATCCAATTATTTTAATTCCCTTTGCAAAATCTAAACTGTAAATTTTTGTACCTTCAAATGCCAAATCTCCTATCATAGTCGTACCCTCTTTAAGTTTTATATCGGTCTTTTTCTTATCTAAGCATTCTATAAGTACATTGCCTACATATTTACATCCGCCCAATTCTTTTTGACTACTGTACCAAGGGGTATCATCTAATGCATTATAACCGACAACACTTACACCGGAAGAATCACCTATATCAGTCAATTTTTTACAGCCCTCAAAAGCTCCCTCACCTATATATCTTGTTTTATCATTTAAATTAATCGACTTTAAATTTTCGCATTCAGCAAATGAATTATCTAAAATATCTTTTAAGTCTGATCCCAATATCACTTCCTTTAAATTTTTACATTGATGAAAACTATACTCTGGTAATGACCTTAGCCTATCCGGTAATACTATTCTTTCAAGAGAATCACATGCTTCAAATACTTTTTTTCCCATTAACTCAACATTGTCCGGTATATCTATATATGACAGTTTTTGGCAACAACTGAATGCAGATCCCCCTATAACTGTTAAGCTTTCCGGAAGAACAACTTCCTCAAGTGTAGGCGAGTCAAAAAAAGCTCCTCCTGCTATACTTTTAATCCCGTTTTTAACTGTTACCTTCTTCTCATTTCCTTCATACTTCATTAAAATATTTGAAAAATATTTATATCCGTCATCTGTCGGAAGTTTTGATAACCATAACGTATTTATAAAAGCTCCTGCCCCCAACAAAATATCTTCTCTGTTTAAGACAACTTCTTTCAAGTTTTTACAATCCATAAAGGCTCGACTTCCTATATTTTGAGTATTAAAAGGTATATAAATCTTTTCAAGACTTGTACAATTATAAAAAGCTTCATCCTGTATTTCCTTTAAGTTTTCTGCTAATTGTACCTCTTTTAGTGAAGTACAATTTTTAAAAGTCATTAAACCTATATATGTTTTTGATTCTGAAAAATCAACTTTTTTTAAGTTTACGCAACCCGCAAAGCTTCCCCCGATTAAATATTCCAAGGAATCCGGAAATACTATATCTTCTAAACTCTCACATCCAAAAAATGAAAAAGGCCCTATTTTCTTTAGCCCTTGTGGAAATTTAATTCTCTTCAACCCGGTACAACCCGCAAAAGCATAATCTTCTATACTAACCAGTGATTCAGGCAAAACCACCTCTTCAATATCTGTATTATCTATAAAAGCATTTGTACCTATACTTTTAACTCCTTCAGGAATAATCAGTATTTCGGATCTCTCATCTTTATTTATAATACCTCTTTTTATTCCTCTTACAGTACTGTTATATATAACCATATGTTCAAATAATATATTTCTTACACAATATTGTAATGCAGAAATAAAAATGATTATAAACATAAAGGCGATAATTACCCTTTTTTTCGAATATCCTTTCCTTAATGATTTCACTGTTTCACCCTTTCTGTGCATTATTTATTCGGTAACATTGGCAAAATACTACTCAAATTTTGCATAAGCACTTCCTTATTCGCTTTCTAATCTATGTATCTCACTTTCACATTTTTATAAAAATCAATCTTTTCCGCTATTTCTTTGCTCACAAAGACTTCTTTTACATTACCTGAGCCTAAGAGTATACTTTCTCCTACATCTTCCACCGACTTAGGTATATACACTCTCTTTAAATTTCTGCAATCTATAAGGCACAGCTTAGAAATATATATCAGCCCGTCCGGAAACTCCACATCTTCTAATCTATAGCAATGACCTAGAGCGGACTCGCCAATCATTTTCAGTTCTTTTGAAAAAACTATTTCTCTTATCTTGGATTGAGAGAATGCTTTATTTGCTATACTGATTGTTCCGTCTTTTATGATAACCTTTTCTCTTTTTTTATCTACAAGTTCTATAAGATGATTCCCGATATATTTGCAACTATACTTATCCTCTTTTATGCTGTTATAGTACTTTGTGTCATAAAAAGAATTTCCTATATAGAGCGGTTCCCCCTCAAACTCTACATTTTCTAGGTTTATACACATACTAAATGCACCATCATCTATTTGCTTTACATTCTTTGGAATAACAGTGTTTTTTATCAAGGTACAACCTTTAAATGCTTCTTTACCGATATATTCAAGTCCCTGAGGCAGTTCTATATATTGAAATTTCTCACAATTTTCAAAAGTGTTGCCATATATATGAGTGATATTTTCAGGTATTGATATATTTTCCAAACTTTTACAATTGGAAAATGCTGATGAACCGATATATCTCACAGTTTCCGGTATTGCTATATTATAAAGGTTACTACACCCTGAAAATGCATATCCTCCTATAGTCTTTAATCTATCTGATAAAATAACTCTTTTTAATTCATCATGTCCCATAAATGCACCACCTGCAATTACAGTAATCTCGGTTGGAACCAAAACATCTTCCATATTGTAAGTTACTTGAAATAATATATGTTTATAATATTTTAATCCCTCTGAATCTACCGGAAGCTTTTTATACCATTCCGTACCTTCAAAGCAATACGCTCCTACCCGACTGATACTGTCAGGTATATTTATTTCGCTAAGTTTAGTACACTCTCCAAAAGCATTATACCCAAGTCCTTCAACAGAATCACTTAAGTATATTGATGATAGACTTGTACATCCATTAAATGTTGCATCATCTATATATTTTAAATTATTTGGTAAATCCACTTCTCTCAAAGCTTTACAACCGGAAAACACATAACCTTCTATATTACTTAAAGTGTCGGGAAGTTTTACGACCTCCAAATTTTCGCATCCCATAAATGCACCCATTTCAATATCTGTAATATTTTGTGGGAACTCTATATTATTTAAGTTTTTACATTCAGAAAATGTCATCGCTTTTATCTTCTTAAGTGATTGTGGCAATGATATTTCTTTTAAAGTGGTACATCCGCTAAATGCTGATTCCCCGATATATTTTACATTTTCAGGAATTCTTATTACTTCCAAACTTGTACAACCATTAAATGCATCTCTGTCTATTTGTTCCAAGCTTTCCGGTAAATTTATCTCTTTTAAGTTTTTACAACCTATAAATGCTCTTCGATGTATTATTTTTACACTTTCCGGAATATATACTTTCTCTATACACTCACAACCCGAAAAAGCATCATTCATGATTTCTGTTGTACCTTCCGGTATGTTTACAGTCAAATTTCTTATATTTTTATCTACTAATCCGGCCTTATATTCAATAACTTTATTATCCCTTAAAACTAAATGCCACCTAAAATTTAAACTTATATATGATGTAAAAACAGCTATTATCCCAACTATAATTATCCACAAAATTTTATATTTTGATTTCATATATACATCCCTCAATTCAGCTTGTAGATATAACCTTGACCCCCTTATATTCTTGACTTATATATAATCTCCTTAATAAAACACAAGTTTAGGAGTCTTAATCCCATCCGTCTCAATCCAGTGATATTCTCCCCTTAATCTCTCAGGCAACTCTATTTCCTTTAATGAATAACATTCTCTGATAGCGTATGAATCCAGATATTCCACATTTTCCGGTATTTTTATTTTAGTGAAAGAACAACCCCCAAAAGAATATGCATTTATTGCTTCTAAGCTATTAGGTAAATCAATATTTTCTATTTTTTCACATCCGACAAATGTAAAATAATTAATTTCTTTTAATTTTATACCTTCTTCAAAATCCACTTTTTTTAAATTTGAGCATAGAAAAAATGCCTTAAAATCGATTGTTTCTACACTTTTAGGAATATATACCTCTTCAATATCGTTTCTGTTTTCAAAAGCTTGTGCACCAATCACTCGGGTTCCTGCTTTAATATGGATTATTGAACTTCCGTTATTTTCAGAAGACAAAAGTATATTATCTACATACTTACATCCATATTCATCCGGTTTTATATTGTTTAAGTACTTTGTATTTTCAAAACTGTAACCGGCAATTCTCTCTATTCCTGATGATAAATTAATATCTGACAAGTCCTTACAATTATTAAATGCTCCGTATCCAATTTCAGTTATACTTTCAGGTAATTTAACCTCCTCTACTCCGGACCCCGCAAATGAATTTTCTCCTATTTTTTTCAACCCTTCCTTAATATCTATCTTTTTCAATGCCTCACAATTCTCAAAGCAGTTATCTCCAATTTCAACTATTCCTTCAGGCAGTTCGATCTCTTTCAACCTATAATTGTTTATAAATGCGGCATTTGCAATTATCTTTGTTGAATCTTTAACTATGACAGCACTATTTAAACCTTTATTATATAAAAGCACTTTTCCAAGGTATACAGATCCATATTCATCAGCCATTCCGCTTTTTAAGAATTCTGTTCCCCAAAATGCATTTTCTCCTACGCTTTCAATTCCTTCTGACATTCTCACTGTAGATAAACTGCTGCAATTATAAAAAGCAGCACTCCCAATTGTCTTCACACTGTTTGGTAAATATACACTCGTAAGACTTATGCAATTGTTAAATGCTATTTCTTCTATTCCAGTTGTATTATCTGATAATTGTAAGCTCTTTAAAGAAGTACATTCTGCAAAAGTACCCTTCTCTATTGTTTTGACCCCACTCGGAAGTTTTACATCAGTTAATGATTTGCAATTTGAAAATGCATCATTTCGTATGACTTCTAATCTTTCAGGTAATTTGATATCTTTTAAATTTTGGCAATCATAAAATGCTCCCATTCTAATCTCTTTAATGCTGTCCGGTAATGTAACTCTCTCCAATTTCGTACAGTATGCAAAAGCAAAAATTCCAATCTCAGTTACATTATCCGGTACTTCCACCACTTTCAAATCTTCTTTTTTTTCTATAATCCCACTTTTTATACCTATAAAAACATTGTTTTTAATTATCACCCTACACTTCAAATTTGATAATATAATATAAAGTGTAAGGCAAACTAAAAGTATTATAAATATATATTTATGCTTTTTAAAAATTTGAGCCATATAATATACTCCTATAATATAAATACTTATTCAGAAATTTTCATCTATATTGTTAAAAATTTCTTCTATATTGTTCCTAATCGTTTGCATCTTTTGAAAAGATATTCCCTGAGTTTTAAGCATATGATCAAGAACAAACTCTCTTGAAATTTCATAAAATCTTTCATTAAGAGCATCTATATTCCTTGGAATATTCTCCGATGTATATATTCTTATTCCCCTCATATTTTCAGGATTTTCTATTATATAAAAATATGGCAAATTCCCTTTCATAGCTTCTCCATAATTACTCTTTTGTTTATATTCATGTCGTCTTTAAAAACATACACAAATATTTTTTACGAAAATAATACTACCCTAATTATAGCAAATTCTACACTATTTTTCATTATATTTTAATAATATATGTCATATAGATTTTCCATGAACAACTATATATTATTCGTTTTTTATAGAAGAAAAGCACAATAAAAGTTTATATTTTTATTGTGCTCTAAAAAATGCCATACCTTTCCACTCCATCTGCCTTTTCCAAGCATTTTTGCCTTTCCATTATTCAGATATTAAAGTTATTCGTATTTTCAGCTTTCACCTAATATAAATATTTCGTCCGGTGAGTACGCCATATACCCTCCTTTAAACAACTTAAACTATCAGGTTAAAAATTCTATCTACTTATTGAATGGGTTTCATAACAACTTCACCATTTTCATCCATTACTAATATAGGGTTGCTTCCATCCTTATTAAATCTAATTATACGCAATGTAGTGCTTTCCTCTATTTTATATTGATATAAGAAAACATAATCATCACTGCAATATAGTCCCGGTGTATATATGTCATCACTCAATTCCCGATAATCATAAATATTCCTGGTAGTACCTTTTTCTATATCTGTAACCAAAACCTTTATTTCTTTCGTTGTAGCATTATTTACTTTTGAAATACTATATATATAATTATCATTTACTTCAAATACTTCAATCTCGTCATCAGTGTCTATTGGGTACATCGGCACCTCTAATATTTCATACTCAAGTTGAGAAGTATCCCTTGCATTTTCTATATTTTCAACATCAACTCTAAACATTACATAAACATAAGCTTTAAATTCTACTCCGGTTTTTTCTTTTTCATCAAAATTACCTGTACTGTCAAATGAAATTTTATTTTTGTAGTTTTTATCTCTATAACAAAATTCCAATGCATGATAAAAATATATATATCCATCTACTGCTCTATAGTAATCAGGATTTTGTTTGGATAAACCTATACTGACCAGTTCATAATCTTCCATATTTCGGTTTTCAGTATTTCTTAATTTGTTTTTATTTTCTCTTATTTTGTTATCCCAACCTTCTGCCCATTCATCATATTGTTCCAAATTTATAAAATTATTATTATAATCCCATATTGACGGCTGCTTATAATAATGCACTGTATATAAAACTTTTGGCATATACTTAACTCTATTCCAATCAAATATATAATGGTATGGCACATCCACTCCCATCCCATAATTTGAAAGTTCCTCCCTTAGCATACGCATATTATAATCATTGAATATAATACCACCAACACCTCCTGCCATTAATTGACCATAATACATCTTTGAAGAATAGATTTTTTTACCGTCTAAGTTATATTTACTTATTGTATTATTATCATATACATAATTATATATATATCTACCATCTATATAAATTCTATCTCCACTTCTCTTAATTATTGGCTTTGTTTCATTATTTTGGTTGACTTTATATATATCATATACACTATCATCCAAAAAGAATATATTCGAATTATCAGGTATAATCCATGCTATTTGTTTTAAACCTGCTTCTTTCACCTCTGTACCAACACTATTCATATACATAAGTCTGTCATTATACAAAAAATATATACCTTCTTTTGTTTGGCAAACCTTTCCTATGCTCCTTACAGTTACTTTATCGTTATAATGAAAAAACATTTTTCTGATAATGTTTGGATACTTATCTGCAGGAATATACATAAAATCACATAATGAAAGAACAAAATATGCTATAGCAATTATACTTATACATATAATCCATTTCTTTTTCATATTGAAATCCTCCATTCCACCGGATTCTGTTGTTAATATAAATTGTGATGAAAAAATTTTTTCAAAAAACAAATAAAAATTTCCATATATTTATTGAACAGGTTTCATAACAACTTCACCGTTTTTATCCATTACTAATACAGGGTTGCTTCCGTCGCGATTTATCCTTGTAATACATTGTTTTTCACCATAATCACCATACTCATATATGAATATGTATTTATCTGTAGCAAATATTTCAGATGAGTCATTCCCAAGGAAAAACCTCTTCTTTTTATAAACTTCCTTATTCAAGCCGGTGTCAATATCTATAGAATAAATATATAGATTTCTATATGCTTCTTTATCTGTATATTCATCCTCATTTATTACATATACATTGTTTTTGTCAACAATAAATCTGCTCCAATCTCCCGATATATCCGGGCTTTCACTTACTCTCTCATAGTTTACATAAGTTTCATTAGAGCTATTTTTTATTTCATCTATACTGATTCTAAATACCGCTTTTACATTAATTTGGTAGGTGAACTTCTCTCTGTTATTATCTTCTTCTTCCAAAGTCATCTCTTCCGACTTTCTTTTATATTCCTTGTCCAGATAAGTGATTTTCTGGTTTCCATAAAGATAAATATACCCATCTACCTCATCTGAAAAATTCCAAACAGATAATTCTATACTCTGTAAGTCATAATTATCCGGATCTTTACCATTTACTTGTTCATACATTCCTCCGCTTCTTACTTCTTTATCCACTTCTTTTGCCAAATCATCATATTCTATAACATTTTCTCTATTATATGAGTCCCATTCCTCCGGTTCTAAATAGTACCTTGAAAACTTTACCTCATGTAGAAGATACTTTATCTTATTTACATCAAGTCTGTAATATTGTGGAACACTAAGAGCTATACGTTCATTTTGATACCATTTATAAAAAATGTAATCATCAAATATAGTATGACTTGTTGTAAAATCTAATGCCTCTTTATTGCTAAAAATCATCTTTCCACTAAAATCATATTTTCTTAATCCGTGTCTCACATTTAATGTATATATATTTTCACCTTCCATATACATCTTGCCTGAATCATTGGCAATTTTTACTATTTCTCCATTTGCATTCACCTTATAAATACTCGCAACATTATCACATTCACGCAAAAAAACAGTATTATCTTTTGCTAAAATACCCACAATTTCACTTGGTATTTTGCAGATTTCATTTATATTTCCATCAGAGTTTTCCATATACATAAGTCTGCCTTTATATACAAAATATATACCGTTTTCTGACTGCTCCACTTTACTGATTACTTTTACACCGTTTTTTCCATCCTGATTTGATTTATTTCTCTGTTTATATGTATCTGATGAGATATACATGGAGTTAATTTTAGGCAGTGTGTAAAATATTAAAGCAAATATAGGCAATACTATAGCAACCACTACTACCCATGTAAATATTATTTTTCTCATAATTCTATTTCTCCAACGCTTGCATTACTACTTCTCCGTTTTCATCCATTACCAATATAGGGTTGTTACCATCTCTGTCAATCCTTGTAATACATTCCTTTACGCCATATTCACTACCTTCATAAATGAAAATATATTTATCTGCCACAAACATTTCAGCGGAATAATTTCCGTTAAAAAATCTTTTTTTTCTATAAATCTCCTTATATAAACCTGTGTCAACATCCATAGAATATACATATATATTTCTATCCTCTTTGCTACTGTCAAAATATTCGTCTTCTTTTAATACATATGCATTCTTATTGTTAATAATAAACCCTCCCCAGTTTTTATTCAGATCATAACACACTAATTCATAATTAATGTAATCATCCTCAGAAGTATTCTTTATATCATCTACATTAATTCTACATAACATTCTTGCTATAGTTGTATATGTTACTTTTTTTATCTTCTCAGAATTTGACAGCCCTTCTTCCATAGTTGACAGTTTTTCTTTATATTTCTTATCTCTATAAGTAACTCTCTGTTCTCCATAAAGATAAATATATCCGTCTTGTACTTCTGAAAAAGACCAAGGAAGCAGCTCTACACTTTGCAGTTCATAATCATCCAAATTTTTCTCAGTAGTATCATCAAATATTTTCCCTTCCCTTACTGTTTTATCCACTTCTTTAGCAACAGAATCATAGGGTATAACATCCTCTTTCCAATACGTATTTCCGGCTTCAGGTTGCATATAATATCTTGAAAGTTTTAATTTCCTTGTCTTATAATTTATTTTGTTGGCATCAAAAAGATAATACTTAGGTATGCTGACTTCTACATCATCATCTCCATCGTAGCCTCTGTAGAAGATATAGTTATCAAACACAGTATTAATTGAGGCAACATCAAATTTTACTTTATTACTAGAAATTCTATTTCCATTAAAATCATATTTTCTTAAACCGTATTTACTGTTTAATGTATATATATTTTTTCCTTCAATACTTGATGTTCCTGAAGCATCAAAAAGTTTTACTATCTTTTTATTTGAATCCACTTTATAAAAGCCATAATCATACTCATCCAGTTTACGAAAAAAAACAGTATCATCTTTTACTAAAATACCCAAAATTCCACTTTGCAGTTTGCACATTTCTCTAACCTGCTCATCCGCTTCATCCATATACATTAGTTTGTCTTTATACACAAAGTATATGCCGTTTGTCCCCTGCTTTACTTTTTCTATTTCAGTTCCACCTGTCTTTTCATCCCAGTCCCCAATCTTTTCCTTCTGCCAATGCTTATCTGCGGATACATACATAAAATCAAATCTAGGTAATACAAAAAATATCAATACTGTTATAACAATAATAATAAAAAATAAGGTGAATAATATTGACAACCTTAGCTTATTTTTCTCCCTCATTTGTATATAATCTCCTTTTTCATAGCATCATACAATTTCTTCAAACAACTGGCTAAACTACACATAAACTTTAGTCTACTCTTTATCCAGACCATAAGTTTCTCCTTATGACCAATCTCTATAATTTTCGCTAAACAAACTTAATAAGTCGACTATATTAATTGACAGTTTTTTACTTTCTCCATTCCCATAATCATATATAAACTTTCCGGGTCGACCTGTTCTGTCATGTCCAACTATGTCAAGTTCATTTATATATAACTCCTTCATCATTTCGCTTATTCATATATTCCCACAGTTCTTCAAAACTATTTATATCTTTAAACTCTTCCAATCCCTCATTCTCAGATATAGTCCTGTATCTGCCCTCACGATTATTCCATATTTTTAAGTGCAACATATTATCATTGAAGTTTTTTATCAGTTCTGACGTTTCTTCGCCCTCAGTTATCCGAAAAGAGCCGAGGGAAGGTGTCTTACCTAAAATATAAGGTTTTATAGCTTCATCAAATACATCTAGAAGCACCGGTTCTGTTTCTATTACTCTGATATTTCCTTTACTATCGGTATACTCCATATTTGCACCTGCATACTGCATCATTCTGTATTTCTTCCAGCCATCATCCATAAATTCGACCGCCTATGTTCTCCTCATGTCTTCCAATTTTTTAGCTCTTTCTTTAAGTAGATGATTCCCATATATCAATAGTACTAAGAAAAATATTATGATACATAAAATCCACCTAAACTTTAATTTGTTCCCCATTACAATATCCCTCTTAAATCTATTCCTTTTTCTCCTACTTCAATATAAAAAATTAATAATCATCTGTACTATAATCATTTTTAAATAATTGATTCAAAGTAATTGACCCATATTCTGTTATTACCTTTTCATAACCTTTCCCGGTATCATATGTAATCTTTCCTTCAAAGCTTGAACCGTCCAATCCTATAGTATCCAGTTCGTCAATATAATATACTCCATCTTTATTTATTTTCTTCATATATTCAATCAGATCATTCAAATCTTTACATTCTGTGAAACTATCCAATCTTTCACCCTCCGATATTGTTTTAGGATATATTGTATTTCCTACGCCATCTATTCCGGAAATTCGTATGTTTCTCATATTAGCATTAAAGTTTTTAATATATCTGTTTGTATTCTTATTTTCAATAATCCTATATCTAACCAAAGAAATAATTTTACCATGTATATAATCTAATGTGTATTCATATACAATGTTCTCCATATTTCCATCTGCTTTTATAATCCATTTATTTCCTTTCTCATCATTACATTCAATGTCTGTCCCTAAAATATGGGATAATTTAATTACCGGAATTATTTCATAGTAATATCTCATAGCTCTTTCTTCTCTCTTTTCAGCACTGTACTCAAAATATAATAATATAAAAATAGCTAATATTACTAAAGAAAATACTAAAATAAATATATTAAGTCTCCTATTTTTATATACTCCCATCAAAAACTCCTCTTTGTTTAAAATTTAAATCTAAGGAAGGGAAATCAGGATTTGATTTTGCCTCATATACTATATTCAAGCTATGTAGCAGTTGACTCTATAAGCAAGAGTTTTACGAAACAATTCCAAACATCAGGAAATTATCACAGCAGTTGGAATAGCGAATGAAGGTAACTTATGAGCCTTGGAAATCAAATATAAAACAGTGATTTTTAGTACATAGGAGTAGTACGCCCTTTTTTAGAGCAATTTCTTATTTACAAATAAGATATTTTTATAAACACCTTATTTTGCGTAGTCTCTAAGTAAAATCTACTGTGGTGAATAATTCAGGATAAACAGTCTGTAACGAAATATTTATACCTTTTCTTGTTATTTACCCTGAGAATGCTCCTGGCAGAACATAATTATTCTTTTCCGCTTATATTCCCTTTCTATAAAACAACAGTAACAAAATTCATCAACTTTTTAAGTGACAACCTTTACTCCCAATTCTCAAATAAATCAAACAAGCTAAGCCTTCCTGAGTCTCTCAATATTTTTTCTTCTCCATTATCTGATACATAGGTTATTTTACCATTATATCCCGATCCATCTAATCCGACCACAGAAAGAGCATATAAATAATATTCACCGTTTTTTGTTATTTTATGCATATAAGTTAACAGTTCCTCCAAATTACTTATATCTTTGAACTCCTCCATCCTCTCTCCCTCTGCTATAGTCTTTGGTGGGATAGGAATTCCGGCTCCATTCTCCCCACTTATTCTTATATGCATCATATTGTCGTTAAAGTTCTTCAATCTCTGAATAGTATCCTTGGCATCAATAACACTTATACTGTAGCTGTAACTTTGAACCAATTTTCGTTTCACCACATCTTCACCCTTCGATGTGGTATCCTGTGTTGCATATCCCTCTTTTCTTGCTTTTACATCTGTTTTTCCCTTATAGTTATTTTTATAAGTATCCCATGCACCCATTTTATCTTCCGGTTGATAATATTGTTACTGAATTACAAATCCATTCCCATATCTACCAAAATAACTGTGGTAGATATTTCGTTATAATATTTATGTTACAGCAATAACTGCTATTAACTTTTTTCAAAATTTTCATTCACCTCCAACTTTTACATCTCTCTGATATTCATAGGTTCTATATGTCATAGTAAATAATTCTCTAATACCTATTGTTCCACTCTCATGTATAACATTTTCCGTTCCATCACCCATATCAAATATTATCCTACCATTTAAGCCTGAACCATCTAATCATATTACTGAAAGAGCATACAGATAATATTCACCATTTTTTGTTAGTTTGTGCATGTATGCTATGAGTTCCCCCAAATTCTTTATTTCTTCAAACTCCTCCATTCCTTCTCCCTCAGATATAGTCTTTGGTGGTATAGGAATTCCAGCTCCGTTCTCTCCACTTATCCTTATATTCTTCATATTGTCATTAAAATTATCTATATATTTCTGCATATTTTCATTTTCTATGATTTTGTAGTTATAAAGACTGCTTTTCTTCCCTGATATATAGTCATCAATATCCCGGCTAACTATGCCGGTAAAGTCTTCATTCCGATTCGTAATCACCCAACTTTTCCCTACATTATCACTGCATTCCAAGTCCGTTCCCAGTGTATCTGCCAAAGTTACTACAGTGGATATTTCATTATAATATTTAAGTGCCTTATTTCTTCTTCTCTCATTAAAATACTCTATGCCAACTATCGCTATAAACATTAAAGCTAATATACTTGTAATTACTAGGATTATCTTAAGTTTATTTTTCTCAACCACATTCATATATTCTCCTTAGCCAAAATATTTCCATAGTATTGTAATATTTAATCAAAACTGTTTTATCATATCCTTAATATACACTAAAAATACTATCCCTTAAAATACTATGATTTAATTGTCTTATCAGCAAAATAAATATTCAAATATTATCTACTATTATCTTTAAACAACATAGCAAGATTTAAAGTGTCATTCTCATACATAACTTTCTCTGTTCCGTCGCCTAATATATATACTATCCTACCCGGTATGTCTGACCCATTCACTCCTATAACATCCAGCGCTTCTATAAAATACTCTCCATCAGCAGTTTTACTACTCATATAATCAATCAATGCACTTAAATCATTACACTCATGAAACTCTCCCAATCCCTCTCCCTCAGATATTGTCTTTTTAACTATACATCCATCTTTCATGTCGCTTCTCGAGATTCTTATATTTTTCATATTATTATTAAAATTACCTATATATTTCAAAATACTTTCAGATTCTATTATTCTGTATTCATACATATGATTATTTTGCTTGGTAATATAAGCCATTATATCATCACTCACTCTTCTTGTTAAATTTCCTTCTCTACCTTTTAATATACCTTTATTACCATAATTGTCACTATACTCTAAGTCTGCATCTAATACATCAGCCAAAGTTATTATTGGTATGATTTGATTATAATATCTCAATGCATTTTCCTTTCTTTTACTATTTGTATGTTCTACATAAACAAATATAAATATAAATACTAAACATATTGATATTAATAATATAGCCACATTTATTTTTTTATACATATAGCTCTCCATTTTTTGCCTCTGCTCAATGTTAACAGTTATTTTTACAATACACACCGCCAATAGTGTTGAAAAACATTTTCTACACTACTACAACTTTAAATCTTTTGACTATAAATAGTTATAGTCTATTATCTTTAAATAGTATTGGTAAGTTTAAAAAATCATCTTCATATATAACTTTTTCCGTACCGTCATCAAATTTGTATACTATTCTACCTGGTATATCTGAACCATTAACCCCTACTACACCAAGTATATCAATAACATAGTCTGTACCATTTATTTTAGTATTCATATAATCAATCAGTGATTTTAAATCATTACATTCATGGAATTCTCCCAAACCCTCTCCCTCTGATATTGTCTTTTGTTCTATTTGTTTACCATTTCGGTCATTTTTTGAAATTCTAATATTTTTCATATTATTATTAAAATTTCTAAGACTATTACGGGTATTTCCACCATCTATTACACTTATACTATAACCATAACCAAATCCTAAAGCTTTATTCCCTTCTTGCATAAGACTAATCAATTTATCTTTTGTTGCAAAACCAGCATTTCTAGCCTTTTGACCTGTTTTACCTTTATAACTGCTCTCATATTCTGACCACGCATAATTATTATCTGCCGGTTGCTCAATTTCATGTATTGCATGAGCTGTATATAATCCTAAACAACTACTCAAAAGACTCATATTTATACATTCATTTATAGATTTTATTGCTAACACTTTGCTATATTCAGTTTCACTATCACTTCTCTCTGCATCAATAAAGCCTGCACTTGTAGACAACATTGTACAAATAACTCCTACAGGTGCGGAAATTTGTGCAAAAATCGGATTTGCCATCATTATTGATACTAAAGCTGTTCCATAATTTATTGTAGTTATTGGTCCTGAAATACTTGCCCCTATAGTACCTAAAACATTAATTATAAAATCTCTCATACTTTTATTAGAATTATTACTTGTATATGCAAATACATGTACTTTATGAATATATTTATTAAATCCCGGCTTACTTCCATTTACATATCCAACATTATCCCTTACTATTTTTTATCCATTTGAGCATCTGAATACTCTAAATTATAAAACTTAATTTGTTGCCCTGCTCCTTCAATAGGAACTACTTGTTCATTTAGATTAGTTATAGGAACTCTTGTTTCATATAAATTCCCAGCTGCAATCATAGTTTCTAAAAGTTTTAAATTTAAAAGCATATTCTCTATGTTACTGTTAATTTGTCTTTCATCCCCATCTCCAACAACGGTATTAAAATTTTTATTGTTATTCTTTAGTAAAGCACACACCTCTCCATATTTATCCCAGCTAGAGTTCTGCACTATTGGTACTTTATTTACACTAGCACTAAATCTACAACAAGTCTCTGCCCACCCAGAAACAAATATAAAGTTTTCTAATAATGTGCATTGCCAGCCATCTTTTTGAATACCTAAACAGTATTTTGAAACTGTGTATCCACAATTAATAATTTTTTTAAATTTCAACATCTTTACATACACATAAATACATTCCCAGTTTTATCAATGCATCTATTTCACTCTCTTTCATGACTGATACATTCCTTAGTAACAGTTTTTTTACAATTAATTCATCCACTGTACCGTCATCGTTTAAAAATTTAGGATATTTATTATAGGACTTACTTAGTGTATATTCCTGCCCTGATGTTACAGGTGATATTATTCCTCCATGCTTACATGGTAAATATGAGTTTGTATCCAAGGCATATTTACCGTTTATGGAAACATTCTTTCTAACATTTCTCCATTCTCCAAGCTTAAAACGACAACTATGTTTGGCTACAAGTGGTTCTTCATTCCATTTGGAACATGAGACAAATCCGTCAAACTTTTTATCACCTGTATTTGCAAGCGCTCCCATTTCACTGCTGTCGGTATAAACACCATGATCAGCACTGTCAAGCGTAGAATAATCACTTCCACGGCTACAACAAAGTACCGCTCCATTGACAAGAAATTCAGTGCTTTCATCATTATGTTCTTTCCAGTACCGCAACATTTCTTCTCTTATCTTTTTCTCGTCTGCATCTGTAAGCTCCCTTATAGATGCCCCCAAAATCCCTTTTTTCTTACCTAATACTTCATATAACCATTCAGCCTGATTCTTTTCTGCCATATACACCCCCTATGCCATATAGCTAATTAATATTTTATCCTAGGTACACTTTGCTTCCCTGATGAGTTATCCCGTCATTCATTTCTATCTGAGTTCCGTTTTGTGTTATTTGTACTGATGTCGGCGATATTAAACTTATACCTGCGTTACTGCTTTCTATCAACACCTCAGTTTTTGCAGCTATTGATATCATCCCGCTACTTTTTATATTTATTCCCTTATCATCTTTAAGTTCTATACTTGAACCGTTATTATCTGTAATAAGTACACTTTCAGGACTCAATCTGATTTCCTTTCCCTCTTTATTCTTAAAAAATTTGATTTCAGGATTGTCACGCCCTCCTGCACTGCCTACATGAAAAGCATTTTGAACATACACATTTTGTTCATTTGCATCAGGGAATTTCACTATTACCCTATCTCCAACTTCAGGCATACAATACCAGCTTCCTCCTTCAGGTGAAGAATATACTGTAGCGTAGTTTAGGAACGCCTTATCATCATAATCGTTTTCATCATCATCAATACTCACTTTTACAAGTTCATTTTCAACTTGACTTACCTTTGCAAATAATGCAGCACCTATAAGTTTTTCATTCTGATACACCTTAGTCTTTACATCACTTTCTTTCATTAATATGTACTCATTAATCACTTCTCTATGTTCCAGTCTGCTGACTCTTGCTACAACAGCCTGTGTTTCGCCAAAAAATGTTAATCTTTCCCCTATTTCATAATGTTCTCTTACAGCAACCTTATAATATGCTTTGCCTGAATTAAGTAAAGACTCATCACCACTGTCAACTCCAAGCTCGTAATATTCCAATCTCAACAGCTTTTTCTGTCTACATGGAAGTCCTATAAAAAACTTAACGCCCTCTACACTATAGTCGGGATATATCACCGTATTAGCAGAAAATGCCAACCTTTTCAGATACTCCCAATCAGTTTCTTTATACTGACACATAAACCCCTGAGTTTTCTTATCATCACCTGAAGTCATTATAAATGCACTGCTATTATAACTTTCTATGATAATATCAATAATATCTCTGTAGCTAACTCCTGCATTTTGAAATGTTCTTATATGCTCTTTTCCATCCATAAGTACACTTTGTGTCATCAAGCTAAGAGTCATATAGTGAACATCTCCGTTACTTTTTATATTGCAGGAAGTAACAATATAATTTCTAATCTCTGTTAAAAACTTTCAATATCAGTTAAACTTTTCTCACCTCACTCACCTGTTGCTTCATTTATCTCCTGTAATGATGTATAAGGTATTTTTATATCTTCTATATTTTTTTTAATAAATTCTCCATTTACAAGCTCATAAATAATGCCATTATAAATAACTGCCTCATCAAATGTTCTGTACATTATATCTATCGGCCTGTTATATGAATAATATATAGGATATGTATAGTATTCTTTTAATGTCGTTACATATATATAACCATCTATAAAATAATATTCTGAAGTCGATTTTTCATTTTCTCCGTAAATTATTACAGTACATCTTGACACCTTATTATTTGTATCAATATATTCTACTACTTCCCCATCCCGGCCTATTATATCTTTATTAACAACTGTTATCTCTTCATCTAAATAATCAGTCGAAAATTTTTTATAAAATCCACTTATATCACTTTTTATATTATCGATATTTATTTTTTTTAATGAGGAGTCCATACATCCTGTTATTAATATACATAATACAAAAAATAAACTTAGAACTTTAATATTACTCTTCATGCCAATCTTTATCCCTTATTAATTCCAGGTTTTTTCAAATTCATCGTATAGTCAAAACTTCAGGTTTATCATCCGAGCTGTCCTCCATGCGGACCACTTCAATCTTAACCTTATTGTTATCCTCTATAGACAAAGTAAAATCTTTACCATATTCTATATACCCTATAACATTTTCCTTCTCACCCTTCTTTACCCATATTATATTCATATCTTTAGCCCAGCCTACCTTATCAAGACTCTTTACTTGCACATACAGAGGCTCATCATACATAGTAAGTTTGTAGGAAATATCTCGCTCGAGTTCATTATTTCCCTTTTCTATAATACATACTTCACCTTTCAGATCTGTTGCAATTTCATTTAATCTTTTTATTCTATTTATATATTTGGGTGCATACGTCATAGTGAATCCCCGTATCATTTTATCACCACCAACATCAACGCTGATTCCGGCTTCTAAATATAAAGGATCAACAAAACCATATATTCCATGAACTCCATATCCATAAGCATAATCTCCCCTCTTATGATTCCCAAAAAGTTCAAAATCAACATCAGAAATACCATCTCCGAATTCAGTCTTTATACTTACGACATACCATTTAGGATTATCCATCCCTTTGCAATACCATATAATACAGTGTATTTCCTTTCCTTCTTTAGTAAGTATAATTTCCGCTCTTTTTTCATTCTTTTTCAGCTTTCCGTTATATTTCCATCCGTTTGATAAAAACTCGTCCAATGGGCAAGGCATTTGGTATAAAGAACCGTCAAGCTTGAATATATAATCGTCTATAGATTTTCCCATAGTCATAGGTTTTTGATACTCACCCCAATCACTTCCGGAAAAAAGCTCCTCATTTTCACAAGTCGTTTTTTCAGACTCTATTGGAGTAACCATTAAGTAGTCTGCACTATATCCACCAAATATACTTTGCTCATTCTTATGGAGTCTGACGTCTACATTCTCTATATACATATACGAAAAGGGATTATATATTTTGTATCTTACAGTAAGTTTTCCATCTTCCTCTACTATAAATTCCCAATCTCTAAATTCTATATAATTGTCACTCCCTTCTCTTGCATATAGCGGCATTTCAAATGTGTCTTCAGATTCCATGTACTGACTGTAATTTTGTGAGAGGTATTGCCATACTTCTACTGTAGACAATGCACCTGCCATTTTTAATACAATCTCTGCATTCTCAATATTTATAAACTTCCTATCATCTTCAAAAATAACATACTTTTTCAAACTGTTTTTAAAGATATTTTCATATTCCATTTCATTTAAAATATCAAGAAACTTTGCCTGTTTTTCTTTAGTATCCAGTACACTACCATTTCCTAAAATATTGGAGGCTCCACCATGAGACACATGCAAAGTCTGTATCAACCACTTAAGTTCCTCAAGATCTGATTCTGATAATCCATCCACCTTATTATCAAACTCTTCATATTGGTTCTTTTCAAATTCAGAAGTTTGTTCTACAGACTTCTCATCACTTGCTAAACCACAGGAAAGCAGAATATTTGTGCATACTATGAATATTATTACTATAAAAATTCTTCTCATTTTTCTATTCTCCAATATCCTGATGTCCTACCATATAGTCCGGATTTTGTTCTTGGTGCCGGCAATGATTTATAAACTTTACCCCATGACCAAACTTGAGCCTCCTTTCCATAATGTTCATGCTGTACTAATATGTCTCCCCTCTTTGGAATATACTTATCATCTTTTTTATGCCAAACAAATCCGGCTTGTTCTAAAGCACTTATGAGTTTATCATTTCTATCAGCATTATCCTTATTATAAGCAAAAGATCCATACCATGTATTTGTTAGTATTCCATATTTACACAAGCACGCCGAAACAAATCCTGAGCAATCATCACCAACATCAATGTTATTTATTAACTCACACTTTTTTACTCTCCTAGTTCTACCTCTATTTACTATTTCTCCACCTAAATAGATTGTTATATTTTTAGTATACCAATTTCCTATCTCAGCAGTTCCCTCCATAAAATTATCAATTTTTTCATCTATACTCCGGCTTGATGATAAAATGCAAACCCCATTTTCATCAATATCATAAATCTTCCCGTCTTTCCCTTGTATTTTTTCAGACTTTGCCATATGACCGTCTTCATAGAAGTATTACCTATATTACTCTAATACTACATCTTCAATTTCTTACTCCACATCATCATAATCGGATGTTTTAGCTTCCTCTCTTTTTTCTTCCCATCCATAATTATTTCCTGCATAATCAATATACATAAATTTGCCTGAGCCGATTTCTAAAATATCCCCATCTTTCAGCTCCTTCGAAGTATATACAGCCTTCCCGTTTAATCTCACAAAACCCATACACTCTTCTCCCAACAGCGTACCCTCATAGAAGCTTTCCACACTTTCTTCATCAATATATCTGTAAGGATCACCCGGCAGCTCCTCAATCACTTCACTTCCAAGATCTTTCTCAAGTTCAAGAAGTTTGGATACAATTTTCAGTTTCAGAAGTTGCATAAGTAATGCATTTACTTCTTTATCTCCACTTACAAACGGCTACTTAATATTATTACTATTCATAATATTCTATACTTACAGTATCATCGTATACTAAATCCAAATCAAAACCTTTAGGTAATATTATCTTTTTTAGGTTTGGGCACTCATCAAAAAAATAGCCTTTTGCATCTATTATTTCCAGTGACTTTGAGAACTTCACTTCCTCCAAATTTTCATCACCCATAAATACTTCTCCACCTATATATTCCAAGCCTTCCGGAAGTTCTACTTTTTTTAAACCGGTATAACAAAATGAAAATTCATCTATTTTTCTAATGCTGTTTGGGAAGTCTATATACTCCAAATCCTTGCAATTAGCAAAAGCAAACATATCAATATTATCTAATTTTCCATTTAGCACTACCGTTCTCAAATGTTTGCAACCTGAAAAACAAGCGAATGAGATTTCTGTTACATTCTCGGGTAACTTAACCTCTATTAAGTTTTTACAATCTAAAAAGGCACAATAATTAATTTTCACTACACTGTCAGGTATAACTACTTTTTTTAACTCTGAACAATTTTTAAAAGCTTTTTCTCCAATCTCTGTCACACCATACGGAATCTCAACTTCCTTTTTGGGCATAATATCTGCCAAAATCCCTCTTTTATATTCCAGTAGAACATTATCCTTGATTATAAATTTTGATTGAAAGTTTATAATTATATAAACTAAGGCACTTATGCATATGACAAACACTAAAAATATGTGTATTTTCTTTCTGTTCATTTTACATATCTCTTCTTTTAATAATATATAATTTCCGGGTTCATTCTTAGTAAGTCAAATTCATCAATAAAATATTTACCCTCCATATGTTTCGGAAGTCTTATGGTTTTTAAATTTATACAATCTGACACAACATCATTACTTATATATTCTATACTGTCTCAAGTCCCTTTGATTCTGAAAAAACCAATCCTACTCAGTGATATTTATCCTGTTTCAAATTTTTAAGCCATAAGGTATTTTTAAAAACACATGCACTTACTATAGGCATTCTCCCTATTATCTCTCATCTTTTATCAAAAAATCTCTACTTAAAAAGTTGTTCATATCAAGTTCCTCAATACTCCTTTCTATTTCCTCTTAGCTGATTTTGGCATCATACTTTTCGTCTGCTTCGGTATCTGATTCAATAAGTACCTTTTCAATATAAATGCCAATTCTTGTCAAGAAGTACGGCTTCAACCTTATATTCTTTATATTAAATAAAACTTCAAATATAAAAATATCAATTTTTATATTAGTTTTCTGTAATTTTTAGTAAATTCTTACTATTATACTATCATATACTAGTACATTTTTCAATATATTTTACCGTCAACAACTAAAAAAATACCCTCAAAACCGTTAAATCTCCGGATTTGAGGGTATTATAGCCTTTATGGGCCGAAATATTAAATTTTGATACTAAATTAACCTTATGTTTTGCATTGACTCGGTTATTATCAATCTTCCTTTGACAGGAAGTTATAGCAAAGAGCTGCCAGGGCACCGCCTACTAAAGGAGCAAGTATGAATACCCATACCTGTGAAAGAGGGAGTGAACCGAAACCGCTCATAAGAGCCGGTCCGAAGCTTCTTGCAGGGTTTACCGATGTTCCTGTAAAAGGTATACCCATAATGTGTATAAGTGTAAGTGAAAGTCCTATTACAAGACCTGCCACGCTGCTGTTTTCAGGCTTTGAAGTAACTCCCAAGATTACAAGAACAAATACAAATGTAAGTATAACTTCCACAAGGAATGCTATTCCGGCAGAGATGCCCATCGCACTGGCCTCACCGAAACCGTTTGTTCCAAGTGCTGCATTTGAACCGAGGATTACACAAAGCAGTGCAGCGCCTAAAATACCGCCTAAAAACTGTGCAACTATATAGCCTACAAAGTCCTTTACATCCATTCTGCCTGATACAAGCATTCCAAGTGATACGGCAGGATTGATATGACATCCTGAAATATTTCCTATAGAATAAGCCATAGCCACTATAGAAAGGCCGAATGCAAATGCGATAAGCAGTGTGGAAAATCCAAGCGGTACCACCACATTGCTCTTACCTAAAAGTGTGTTTGCCGCTACGGCACTTCCACATCCGAAGAGTGTGAGTACGCAGGTACCTATAAACTCCGCTACATATTTTTTCATTACTACCTCCAATATTCTCTAAAAGATATAACCTTGACAAAATATCCTTTTGTCAAACAACGAAACGTATTATACAACTTAATTTTATAAAAGTCTATAGCATGATAAATAATTTGAAAGAAAAAAGGACCGCTCTCGGTCCTCTTATCTTTATAACACCTTACTTAAGAAGGTCTTCAATCTTTCATTTTTCGGATGTGTGAAGAATTCTTCAGGCGCATTCTCTTCCACGAATTCTCCCGAGTCAAGGAATACCACTCTGTTGGCAACTTCTCTTGCAAAGCCCATCTCATGTGTTACCACCACCATGGTCATCTTCTGCTCAGCCAAGTCCTTCATAACCGAGAGTACCTCTCCAACCATCTCGGGATCAAGTGCCGATGTCGGCTCGTCAAAGAGCATTACATCAGGCTTCATACAAAGCGCTCTCACTATCGCAACTCTTTGCTGTTGACCTCCTGAAAGCTTTGACGGATACTCATTTGCTCTGTCGGACAGCCCTACTTTTTCAAGCAAACTCATGGCATATTCTGTTGCACTTTCTTCATCCGCGCCTTGAAGCTTCATAGGTGCTATAATAAGGTTTTTTAACACTGTCATATGTGGAAAGAGGTTGAACTGCTGGAATACCATTCCCATCTTTTGGCGGTGAAGGTCAATATTCACATCTTTTTTGCATATATCCACACCTTCAAAGAGTATCTCTCCGCTGTCGGCCACCTCCAATTTGTTTAAGCATCTTAGGAATGTCGACTTTCCGGAACCTGACGGCCCTATAAGGCAGACAACGTCGCCCTTATTGATATTAAGTGAAATATTTTTCAGGACTTCTTTACCATGAAACTTTTTAGATAGATTTTTTACTTCTATAAGCTTATCACCTGCCACTTATAGCCAACCTCCTTTCAAACAACTTCAACAAATAGGTAAAGAACATTACCATTATAAGGTATAACAGCGCTACGGCTAAAAACGGCATCATTGCCGAGTATGTCCTGCTCCTTATAACATCTCCCGCCTTGGTCAAATCCTCAAGAGCAATATAACCTGCTACAGATGTCTCCTTCATCAGCACAATAAACTCGTTTCCAAGTGTAGGAAGTACATTTTTGATAGCCTGCGGCATTATAATATTTACCATTGTCTGCGCGTAGCTAAATCCAAGACTTCTGCCGGCTTCCATCTGACCTTTCGGTATTGAATTGATACCCGAACGGAATATCTCGGCCTGATATGCTCCCGAGTTTATTCCGAAAGCCAGTATGGCTGCGATGCTTTTATCAATCCTTATGGAGCTGAATATAACAAAGTATATTATAAGCAGCTGTACAACTACCGGAGTACCTCTGATTACTGTAAGGTAAACATTGCATATGAAGTTTAAAATCTTCAACTTCTTTGTATTCTCATATACATTCCTTACTATTGCCACACTAAAGCCAAGTACAAATCCCAGTATTACCGCAAAAAATGTAATCTTGAGTGTGACAAAAAGTCCTCTAAGCAGCGACATCCACCTGTCGTCCGTTATAAAGTTTAAAACAAATTGCGCTTTTAATTCTTCAAACATATTACTCTGCCTTGATATATTTTGCTATAATGCTGTCTATTGTTCCGTCAGCCTTAAGCTCTGAAAGCGCCTTATTAACTCCGTCAAGAAGCTCTTTGTTACCCTTTTTAACTGCTATAGCATAGTTCTCGTCGGCATATGCCTCATCCAAAACCTTAAGTCCGCTGACTTCTTCTACAAACTTGTTTGCTACCGCACTGTCTATAACTACAGCATCTATCTTACCCTGGCTGAGTGCCTGTACTGCATCCATTCCCTTGTCATATCTCTCAACTGTCGCATCCTTTACATCACTTGCAAGGATATCTCCTGTAGTACCTGTCTGTACACCGAGCTTCTTTCCTTCAAGATCTTTGGCACCTGCTATAGTTGAATCGTCCTTTACAATAATAAGCTGCTTTGATGTGGTATATGTATCTGAGAAGTCAACACTTTGCTTTCTCTCTTCTGTAGCTGAAATACCTGCAAGTCCGATATCAGCCTTACCTGATGTCACCTCAAGTATTACAGAGTCGAATGCTATATCCTCAACTTTTACCTCAAGACCGAGTTTCTTTGCAATAGCATCCGCTATATCCATATCGATACCTACAATCTTGTCGCCGTCATGATACTCATACGGTGGGAACTCGGCATTTGTAGCCACCAAAAGTTTACCTGCCTCTACAGTCTTTATCTGAGAAGCGTCCGCACTGCCCTCAGACTTTGAATCCGCTACACTTTCACTTGCCTGACTTGATTCATTTGCCTTTGTCTCTGTAGTCTTTGAACCGCCACATGCAGCCAAACTTGCCGCCATAAGTCCTGCTAAAGCTATTGTCAATATTTTCTTCTTCATAATATCCTCCGATAAATATATTTTTATGATTTCTTCTTGCATAACTATACATCACTATTTATAATAATGCAAGAGAAAAATCCGATTTACACAAAAAAGACTCTAAATCCTGTAGCTTTATAATGTTAGAAAACTAATCATCATACTGTATACAAAATTAGAGTCTTTTTAGAGCCCTCATACCCGATAAATGCAATCTATCTATCAGCTATACTGCTAATGAAGTCAAGTATCTTTCCATCTCATCTACGGCACTTACCTCATCATCGCCGTCTGCTGATATGTATACCTCTTTGCCATCACCAAACTTCAATGTCATCATGCCCATGATACTTTTTGCATTCACCTTCTTAGTACCACTTTCAACATAAATTCTGCTTTCAAACTGGCTGGCCACCTGTACTAGCATAGCTACCGGTCTGGTTTCAGTTTTTGCATCCATTGCAACCTTAACTGACTTCCTAACCATTTTCTCTCCTTACTTTTCCCTTAACTTGTCTGCGATACTTGAGAGCTTACGTAGCCTGTGATTCACCCCACTTTTTGTGAGCTGTGGTTCAATCATCTTGCCAAGTTCATCCAAAGAAGCATGAGGGGCTCTAAGTCTGGCATTGGCCACCGCCTCCAGATTTGATGTCAATTTATCAAGTCCCATCTTATCCTTAATAAGCTGTATATCCTCAAGTTGTGAAAGTGATGCCAGAACCGTCTTATTTATATTGGCGGCCTCACAGTTCACTTTACGATTTACATCGTTTCGCATGCCTTTTAAGATTCGAATATTTTCGAATTTCATAAGTGATGTAGTTGCTTCCATCAGACCAAGTGCAAGTGAAATCTGTTCACTGTCCTTTACATATACTACATAGGACTTTTTTCTGGTTGTAATCTTCGGGTAAAGTGACAAATCCCCCATCAATTCCTTCATAAATAACGCATCTTCCATAGTGTTACAAACTATTTCAAGGTGATAACTCTTTTCAGGGTCTGTTATCGAACCTGCCGAAAGGAATGCTCCGCGAAGAAACGCCTTTTTACAACAGGAATTGATCAACACCGAATTACTGCCAAGTGACAGCCCGTCCACCGGCTCCTGATTTTTAAAAAGTTTTACAGCCTTAAGCACTTCTCTTGCACCTGTATCATCTATAATACTTACCGAATAAAGATGTTTGTGCTTGATGAGTGCACTATTGCTTATAACTACATCTGTATTTATATTAAATGTTTTTTTAACTAATGTAAAGTACTTTCTGGCAAGTCCTGAATGTTCCGTGGTTATTCTTAAAGACATTTCGTTAGTTTCTGCTAACGAAACAGTACCTATAAAGTATACAATTGCCAAAATTTCTGCAAGTTTGCAATGTCTGACATCCGGAGTCACTCTTATAAGCTCGTCTTTTACTTCTGAAGAAAATGTCATCTTTTTTCTACCTGCCGGCTATTCTTGAGATGTTCTTGCCCATATCTCTATGTTCAAGCCTCACTCCTATGCCTTCTATAGTATCAAGTCGTCTCTTCAGTGCCGCCGCAATAGCTACTGAGCGATGTTGTCCGCCTGTACAGCCTATACCTATTACCAGTGCGCTCTTTCCTTCATCTATATACCTCGGTATCAAAAACTTTATCATATCGTCAAGTTTATCAAGGAAAACTTCCGCGTCTCCGTTTGAAAAGACATAATCGGCAACACCATGCTCCTCTCCGGTCTTTAATCTGAGGTCAGGGTCGTAAAAAGGATTCGGCAAAAACCTTACATCAAACAAAAGATCCGGATCATCAGGTATTCCGTACATATATCCGAATGAAAGTACGGTCACAAAGAGATTGTTGAATGACTTGCCGTCTACATAGATTGCTCTAAGTTCCTGTTTCAGCTCCTTTGTCAGCATTCTTCCGGTATCCATTATTCTGTCCGCTTTTGCTCTCAAAAACGCAAGTCGCTGTCTTTCAAGATGTATACCGTCTATCAGTCTGCCGTCTGCCGCCAGCGGATGGTTTCTTCTGGTCTCCTTATACCTTTTTATAAGTGCCTCGTCATCCGCCTCAAGGAAAAGAATTTCCATATTTATTTTCTTATGTTTCAGCTCATCTATTACGCCGTCAAGTCCGTCAAGTCCGCTTCTGATATCAATTCCCAGAGCCACTCCCTTCATTCCTCTTTCAGAATCAATGGTCAGCTCTACAAAATTTGAAACCAACTCTACAGGTAAATTGTCCACACAGTAATAACCGAAATCTTCAAACATCTTTAATGCAACAGTCTTACCTGAACCGGACATTCCTGTTACAATAATTATCTTCATATCAAATCATCCTTACTTCACATTCCAATTTTACACCGAACTTTTCATACACACTGTCTTTTACATGCTGTATCAAGTCCTTTACATCCTTTGAGGTGGCGTTGTCATAATTTATCACAAAACCGCAGTGCTTGCTTGATACCGCCGCACCTCCAAGTCTGAATCCTCTAAGACCCGCATCATCTATAAGCTTTCCGGCAAAATATCCTTCAGGTCTTTTGAAGGTGGAGCCAGCACTCGGATACTCAAGAGGCTGTTTTTCTTTTCTTCTGTTATTTAAGTCTATAACGGTCGCCTTTATCTTTTCTCTGTCGCCATATGCCAACTTAAGCCTTGCCGCCAGTACAATCTCTTTATTTTCCAATATATTGCTTTTCCTGTAGCCAAGCTCAAGCTCACAAGCCTTTTTCCACTTGATACTTCCGTCAGGGCATAAAACCTTTACTTCAGTAAGTACATGAGAGAGTTCACCGCCGTATGCGCCTGCATTCATCACTATGGCGCCGCCCAAAGTTCCCGGAATACCGCAGGCAAACTCAAAGCCGCTAAGCCCCGCTTCCATAGCATATGCGCTGACTTTTTCAAGTCCGAGTCCTGCTCCAGCCTCTATTATATCTTTGTCGTGGCTTATATTATTATTAAGACAGACGGTAGAGATAATAACGCCGTCATATCCTCTATCATCCGCCAAAATATTGCTACCCTTTCCAAGGATATAATATTTCATATTTTCTTTTTTTATTATTTCCATACAAAGGCGCAACTCTTCTTCAGTTACGGGAGTCAAAAAGAATTTACATTCTCCGCCTACACGAAAGGTTGTATGTTCCTTTAACAGCTCCCCTTTTTTGCAATTTTTGCCAAGGATGCTTTCAAAATCCATAATTATCTCCACCGGTTATTTTATTTTTTTCCGGCAATATTTGCCTGAACTCTGTTATAAAGTTCCTGTGCCGCATTATATCCCATCATCTTCTGTCTGTGGTTTACAGCGGCAGTCTCTACAATGATTGCCAAGTTTCTTCCCGGTCTTACAGGCAATACATGGCATACCACCTTGTTTCCGAGATATTCGATATAATTGTCCTCAAGACCCAGTCTGTCATAGTCTTTATTTTGTACCCAGTCCTCAAGCTGTATAACAAGGTCTATAGACTGCGTATCCTTTACACTCAGTACACCGAAGAGTGCTTTAACATCTATGATACCTATTCCTCTAAGCTCAATAAAATGCTTTGTAATATCAGGTGCTGTTCCCACAAGTGTCTGCTGTGACACCTTTCTTATCTCAACAACGTCATCAGATACAAGTCTGTGTCCTCTTTTTACAAGTTCAAGAGCCGCCTCACTCTTACCGATACCGCTGTCACCTGTAATAAGTACACCTTCGCCGTATACATCTACCAACACACCGTGTATTGATATAACCGGAGCCAACTTCACATTCAACCATCTGATAAGCTCGGCTGTAAGATATGTTGTGGACCGCTCGGTTCCAAGACAAGGCACACCGTAGTGTAAGCAGTATGAAAGCATATCCTCATCAGGTTTTATACCTCTGGCATACAGTACACAAGGTACCTTATAAGACAATAATTTATCGTATGTCTTTTTCTTTGTTTCCTCATCAATTGTCTCTATATACGCATTTTCCACATTTCCAAGCACCTGCACTCTCTCACTGTCAAAGTGATCAAAGAAGCCTGCAAGCTGCAACGCAGGTCTGTTGATTTCCGGATGTTTTATTATTATAGATTCTGTATCTATTTCCGGTGTGTAGTTCTTTAGGTTTAACTCGGTAATAAGCTCCTTAATTGTTACATTTTCTCCCATGGTACCTCCTATCATTTTACCCCCTATAAAAACTTATCCCAAAAGCTCTAACAGCTCTTCCTTTGAAATATTTGACAGTGACATTCCCTCTTCAAAGTTAAGTACTCTGTCCGCCAAATCCTTCTTTGACTCCTGTAACTTTACTATTTTCTCTTCTATAGTCCCTTTTGCAATAAGTCTGTATACCGTTACCGTGTTTTTTTGTCCGATTCTGTGTGCTCTGTCTGTAGCCTGATTCTGTGCCGCAAAGTTCCACCAAGGGTCATAGTGAATAACTATATCCGCTCCGGTGAGATTAAGCCCTGTACCTCCGGCCTTAAGTGAAATCAGGAATACATTTGTATCATCATTATTGAATCTATTTACAAGTTGCAATCTCTTATCCTTAGGTGTAGCACCTGTAATCATATAACTTGTAATCTTTTCTTCTTCAAATCTTTTGCCTATAATATCAAGCATTGAAGTAAACTGTGAGAACAAAAGTATCTTATGGCCGGCTTCAATACCGCTTTTTACCAAATCTATACAGGTTTCAAGCTTTGCGGACTCACCGACATAGTTCTCAAAGATTAGGCTCGGATCACAGCATATCTGTCTGAGCTTTGTAATCTCCGAGAGTACAATCATCTTTGTGCTGTTATAGTCTTTGTCACCAAGCAGTATCTTCTTCAGCTTGCTTAGCTCGCCGTCATAAGCAAGCTGCTGCTTTTTATCAAATCTTGAAACTCTTATCTCTTCTATCTTATCAGGCAAATCAAGTGCCACCTCCGACTTAAGTCTTCTAAGAACAAAAGGTGCTATCATCTTTGACAAAATCTTTGCACTGTTCTCATCACCTGTCTTTACTATATCATTCTCATACCTTGTTCTGAAAGCATTATAGCTGTATAAAAATCCCGGCATGATATAGTCAAATATACTCCACAGTTCACTCAGTCTGTTCTCAATAGGTGTTCCGGTCAGTGCAAACTTCACATCCGCCTTGACCGCCTTAACCGCTTTTGCCACACCGGTATTTTGGTTTTTTATAAACTGTGCCTCATCTATTATCTGATGTGAAAACTTCATATCGTGGTAAAGGCTTATATCTCTTCGCAGTGTGTCATATGAACTGATATATACGTCCACATCTTCACTCTCTTCAAGGTACTTTTGCCTTTCTTCTTTTCCGGCGGCAAGCACAGACACTTCAAGCAGGTTGTCTTTATCAAACTTTGAAATCTCTTCACTCCAATTATATACTAAAGAAGCCGGACATACTATAAGAGCTTTAGACAATCTGCCATTTTGTTTTGCATCTATCAAAAGTGATATGATCTGTAGCGTCTTTCCAAGTCCCATATCATCCGCCAGTATACCGCCGAAACCCAGTTCTTCTACAGAGCGAAGCCACTTAAAACCTTCTTTTTGATATCCTCTGAGGATATCTTTTACTTCGGCGGGCGGTGTAAAGTCTATAGATTTTATACCGTCAAACTTATTTATGAGCTTTGCAAAGCTGCTGTCTCTTTTTTCAACAAGCTCATTGTGTTCCTTCATCATCTCGTCAATGTAGATTGAACGATACAGTGGTACGCTTAGTGCTCCGGCTCTCAAATCCTTTGCGGAAATATCAAGTACATTTAACATCTCGTCAAAGCTGTCCATATATTCAGAGTCCATATTTATAAAGGCGCCGTTTTTTAATCTGTAGTACTTTTTCTTCTTTCTGTAGCTTGATACTATATCCGCCAGCTCTTCAGGGCTCATATCTTCCGAAAGCAACTCAAGCTGTAAAAGATTTGATTTTACTGAAACGCCGATACTTGCAGACGGTCTTTTATAGACTCTTACATCATTAAAGCCGTCACTTCCAAGTACTCTTCCGTATTTATTCAAAACATCAATGCCCGATACTTTAAGTTCATAAAGTTCATCCTCGGTTTTTGTCAAAAGACAGCCGCTGTTTGAATCATCAGGCATAAATCTTTTTAAAACTTCTACCGCCTTGTTCTCCTGCTTTGCGTCTCTTAACAGTTCCTCTTCAGTAGTTTCAAGGATTTTTCCTGAAAGTATATCCACTCTTCCGCCGCTGTAGCTTGCCTCAACCTTTCCCATAGCATTGCCGTCTTCCATATCCAGATAGAATGTAATATTTGCTTCTTCAGGCACATACTCAATTGCCTCAGGCGCTTCATCTTTTATAATCGCACTGTCTTTTATAATCGGCAACACCTTAGAGTAAAATCTGCCTATATTTTTTCTTCCTATCTTTACATTCTGATATCCGAAATCCGAAATTCTTAAAGCTTTTATCAAATCCAGTGTCTTGGTGTCACATCTGCTCAAATATTCGTCATCGATACAGTAGACATAATTGTTCGTTTTGATAAATCTCGGAAAGTCCAATTTTAAATTTATGCCTCCGAAATGCTCGTTGTTATATATCGGAGTTATCTTTATATTTATCTTTTCGTTGTGCTCTCTGAACTCAATCTCTGAAGTAACATTCTTTCTGCCTGCCTCTTCTTTTATATATTCAAATTTCTTTCCTACAAGTAAATCAAATATCTCATCCGTATTTGAGGCGTCCATTTTTATCCTTGAGACATTAAGCTTTGTCTTTGTATAGTCTAAAAGCTTATAACTTACAGCCAATTCTCTTTCAATCATGGTCTCTATAAGCTTCACATACTTTAAGCTCTCTTCGTCAAATACCGAATATGACAGTCTGACACTGTCATTTTTTCCAAGCGGATAAACTTCGCCTCCCTTTATGGCATCCACAAAATTGACATAGTTTTTTATCATCAGAAGCTTTTTCCTTCCGATTCTGAACTGGATAAACAATCCGTTTCCGTTTACATAATCAGAAAGTATCAGCCTTGGGACCAACTTTATGCTGCCCTCTTCACCTTCTTCATTGTCATAGTATGAAAGAAAGGAATCTCCGAAGTAATTTGTCTCATCTCCAAGCTCATGGCTGTCAAGATATGCATTCAATAAAAAGACTGTAGCCACCACATGCTCACAGTTTTTACTTTCATTGTCGAAATACACACTGATTCTGTTCTTGTTAACGCATCTGCTGCAAGTACAGCCTGCATAGGTAAGCTTATCTCTTTCAAACTCTATACTTACGTCGCATTTATCAGATTCCACCTGTGCCCTTGCAACACCGCGCACTCCGGTATCCTGTTGAAACAGATAACTGTAGGTTATATCAAAAGCTCTGTTATTTTCTTCTACGCTCTCAAGCTTTACCAGACCGTTTTTTATCAGTTCTTTGGCTTTCTTGGCGGTATCCGTAGTCATAGAAAGGCTATCTATAATAGCCTCTCCGTTGAAGTATTTATAAATAGCCTTTTTATCCTTGTTTTTTGAGGCGGATATCATATCCGCCTTTATCTTTTTTACAGTCTCACTCTCATTCTTTAAATCAACGGCTTTTTTCAGCCCTTCAAAGGGATTAAACCTCATCTTTATTCCTCACTCTTAAGTATATCCACAGCCGTACTGAGCTGATTGTCGGAATCGCTTCCTATCACCGCACCCTCATTCAAATCCACATCTACATCAGGCTTTATTCCCACCTTATGTAAATCATATCCTGAAGGCGGATAATAATGCTGTGTAGTAATCTTTATCGCCGTACCGTCACCAAGAGGAAGTACATTTTGAACAATACCTTTTCCGAATGTTGTCTTTCCTACTACCTTACCCCACTTGAAATCCTTGAATGTGGCTGTAAATACCTCAGATGCGGAAGCCGAATTCTCATTTACAAGTACCACCATAGGAATCTTCAGTTCACCCGGATCTTTTGCATAGTATTCTTCCCTGTTTCCGTTTTTATCCTCCGTATAAAGTACCAATCCTTCAGGCAAGATATAATCAAGCATATCTACAACCTGATCAAGAAGTCCTCCCGGATTGCCGCGAAGGTCCACTATCAGTTTTTTCATTCCCTGTGACTTAAGCGACTCTATATTTGATTTGAACTGCTCTGATGTAACCGCGTCAAACTGGCTTACTGCAACATAGCCTATTCCGTCATTCAGCATCTTTGAAGATACTGTCTGTACCTCGATAGACCTTCTTGTAAGGTTTAAGTCCACCTGTTTTTTGTCGTCACCTCTGATAACGGTCATAGTAAAGCTTGAGCCTTCCACGCCTCTTATCTTTGTCTTTACCAATACATCCAGGTCCGTACCTGTCACTTCTTCACCGTCTATTTTGTATATTATATCTCCAGGCAGCAGTCCGCCTTCTTTTGCAGGGCTGTTATCAAATACATTCACTATTGTAATAATCTTTGTTTTCGGATTCTGTGAAACCGAAGCGCCTATACCCGAGTATTTACCCTCTGTATCCTCATTAAGTGCCTTATACTCTTCTTTTGTATAATATACGGTATACGGATCGTCAAGTCCGTTCATCATTCCTGCATATATACCGTCTTCCACCTTTGTCATATCCTCGTCAAAGAGAAAGTATTTATCTATAATGCTTTGTAAAAGTGATGTCTTTTCCTCTATCTTTTTATAATCCAGTTTACTTCCTTTGCCTGATGTAAATATATGTGTAAATCCGCCTTTATTCAGTGCAATAACAAAACCCACATAGACAAGTACAAATGAAACAGCCATTCCGGCTATAAAGCACAAAAATCCGTTAAGCTTGCCTCTTCGCCTCTTTGCTCTTTCTTCTATTCTCTGCTCCACATCCGTCTCTGTCGTGCCTTTTTTTCGTTCTTTTATATATTCTTCAAAGTCGTCATTCTCATGATGTTCAAACATATAAATCCTCCAAATTCATATTTCATTATATGATACCATTTATTACACAAAAAAACAAAGGGGAGATATAAATCTCCCCGATATTTATCTGCATTATATTTGATTTTAATATCCGACCTTGTCCATATATGACATATACTTTACAACCATAAGTGCAATCTTGAATGTGATGGCGTCCTCAAACATTCTGAGGTCAAGCCCTGTACTCTTTTGAAGCTTATCCAGACGATATACCAAAGTATTTCTGTGAATGAAAAGCTGTCTGGATGTCTCTGAAACATTAAGGCTGTTCTCAAAGAACTTGTTGATAGTGGTAAGTGTCTCCTCGTCAAGATCCTCAGGATTCTTACCGTCAAAGATCTCCTTAATGAACATTTTGCAAAGCGGTATAGGCAACTGATATATAAGTCTTCCTATTCCCAGTCTTGAGTAAGCTACGATATTTTCAGATGCGTAGAATATCTTACCTACATCAAGTGCCATCTTAGCCTCCTTGTAAGACTTTGATACCTCTTTTATCTCATTGACTATAGTACCGTATGAAACTGTAACATTGAGGATTCCGATAGAATTAAGCTCATCTATAACAGATCTTGCCACTCTGTCAAGGTCTTCGTATGCAGAGCCTTCCTTCATCTCCTTTACAAGAATGATATCTCTTTCATCAACCGCTGTAACGAAGTCTTTGTTTCTTGATGCAAAGAGCGCCTTTACCGCCTCAAGGCTTGATACATCTCTCTCGTTCTTGGTCTCTATGATATATACCACTCTTCTTACACTTGTCTCGATATGCAACTTCTTTGCTCTGTTGTAGATGTCTACAAGCAGCAAATTGTCAAGCAGGAGGTTTTTGATGAAGTTATCCTTATCAAATCTCTCCTTATAAGCTACAAGAAGGTTCTCTATCTGGAATGATGCCAGTCTTCCCACCATGTAAGTGTCGTCTGTGGTACCTTCCACCAAAAGAATATACTCAAGCTGATGCTCGTCAAAAATCTTAAAAAACTGGAACCCGCCTATAGCCTGTGAGTCCGCCAATGAATTGGCAAATGTATTTACCTGTAAACCGTAAGTCTCCGCCTCTGAAAAGGTAGTTGCCAAGACCTTACCCTCAACATCGCAAACGCAAAGCTCAGTTCTTGTAATACCCTTTAATCCGTCTATAGTATTTTGAAGAATTTGGTTTGAGATCATATATTTGTCTCCTTTTCTCTATTACTTTACTCCACCATCTCATACAAAAATCATGATGAGACAGTCACCAATCACTAATCAATTTTAACAAGGATTGGTCCTACAATCCGATCTGCTCTAAATATCCGGTAGCAGATATTAACAACTTTCATATAGATAATAATGCATTATCACGAGTAAATCAATAGCTAAAAAAGGTTTTTTTATTTTTGTTTATGTAAATTTACCTATACACCACCCGGTACAGGTTCATTCCCTTAAAATTTCACTATGATATTAAAGGAAATATTATGGTTTGCTTGCTTATTGTAGATAATAACCAAAAACTTTAAAAGTTTATTTCACCCGTGAATACATACTCGGCTCTTCCCCTCATATATATTTCATCATCAACCAGACTGATATCCAGTTCGCCTCCAAGTAAATGTACTCTTACGGATGTATCACAATCTCCCTTTTTCATTGTGGCGAAGGCACTTGCACATGCTCCCGTACCGCAGGCAAGAGTCTCTCCCGAGCCTCTCTCCCACACTCTCATATGAATATTCTTTCTGTCTTCAACATAGATGAACTCGGAATTTACTTTTTGAGGGAATCTCTCATGCTTTTCATAGTATTCTCCCACTTTGTTAAGGTCCATATTTTGAAGTTCTTCCAATGTATCCACATAGTAGACTGCATGAGGATTGCCTACATCCACTCCTATAAACTCTTTTTCTTCTCCGTTTATAAGTATCTTTTCAGGAAACTGTGAGGTAATCTTTGCTCTGCCCATATTTACATTGATATATTCGGCCTTTCCATCCTTAGGCTCTATCTTTATATGCTTGATTCCCGCTCCCGTCTCCATAGTGAACTCTTCAGACTTTACATAGCCGTGGTCATAAGCATACTTTGCCACACATCTTGAACCGTTGCCGCACATAAGCCCTCTGCTGCCGTCGGCATTATACATATCCATCTTTACATCCGCAATATCTGAAGGACAGATAAGTATAAGTCCGTCACTTCCCACTCCGAAATGTCTGTCACTTACCTTTATTGCAACCTCACTCGGATTATTTACTTTTTCTTTGAAGCAGTCCACATACACATAGTCGTTTCCCGCTCCCTGCATCTTTACAAACTTCATATATTCTCCAATCTCTTTATTCCTTCCCACCATACAAAAGACAAATCTTTTTTGCCGTACTTATGATAGTATCTCCGTTTTTCATACTGCTGCTTTGCAAATATTTATGTGCCTCGGGCTCAGTCATATTCTTATACTTTATCAAAAGCTCCTTTGCTCTTTGTATTGTCAGAAAATTTTTACCGCCTCGCTCTTCCTGCTTTTTCTTTCTCTTTCTTTCATAATAAAGCCTGTCCGATATTTCACCTACCTTTTTCACAAGCTCTATTACTTTAAAAGGCATAGGCAAAAAATTTATATCTTCACTAAGTCCTTCACTGAGTTTGTTCGGTGAACATACGAGCAAAAGCTCACAACTCTCATTGATATTTTCTTTCAGCTCCATATACTGCATATCGCCAAGCTGATATGCGCATATTACAATACCGTAATCAATATCATCACACAGATTTATAGCCTTGGCACCTGATGCAACTACACCTACTATTGAATATCCGTTTTTTATCAAAATAGACCTTAAAACTTTGCTGTCACCGGGATTTGGAAATGCAATGATTATATCCGACATTATCGTCCTTTCTCCAATGATACTGCATAAAATCAGTATCTTTCCAAATACTTCTTTATTTCCCAGTCTGTAACGGCATTATTAAACTCGTCCCATTCGGCCTTTTTTGCATTTAAGTACTCACCGAATATATGTGTACCGAGTTTTTCTTTCACAAAGTCCGAGTTTTCAAACTCATCTATTGCCTCTTTTAATGTACTCGGCAGTCTCTTCACATTTGCAATCTCATTTGAGTACATATTTTCATTGATGGCTTCTTTTAAAGGTAAGTCTTTTTCTATTCCGTCAAGTATTGAATATATAAGCATTGCAATGCAAAGGTACGGATTGGTGGCGGAATCGGGACTTCTAAGCTCAAACCTAATCTGATTGTTTCTTTCACCCGGTATTCTAAGCAGCGTGCTTCTGTTTGAATTGGAGCTCCATGACACATAGACCGGTGCGTCAAATCCCGGTTTTAATCTTTTATATGAGTTTACAAGCGGATTGTTTATCAGTGAAGTGTCACAGGCGTGTTCCAATATACCTGCAACTGCCGCCCTTCCTTTTTTGCCAAGTTTTCCGTCTTCTAAAAGCAAATTGTTTCCTTCATTATCAAGCACGGAGATTTTAAAATGCATTCCGCTTCCGTTCTCACTCTCAAAAGGCTTCGGCATAAATGAAGCGCTCAGTCCGTGCCTCTTTGCCAATGTCTTTACAGCCATTCTGAATGTCTGTATCGCATCCGCACAGGAAATTGCACCTTGATTGGTGAAATCTATTTCGTGCTGTGCTTTGGCAATCTCATGGTGCGACGACTTTATATTTATTCCCATCTCTTCAAGGTTGAGTACTATATCTCTTCTGATATTCTCACTCATATCAAGAGGGCCGATATCAAAATAGCTGGCCTTTTCCTTTACATTCAGACTCACTTCACCTTTATCATCAGTGTTAAGCAAAAAGAATTCACACTCGGCTTCAATAAATATATTAAGACCCGACTGCCTTGCCTTATCATATGCATCAAGTAACACCGCCCTCGGGTCAGCTTCGAAAACGCTTCCGTCGGTTCTGTGAATATTGCAGATAAATCTTGCAACCTTACCCTGCTGCGGTCTCCATGGGAATATACAAAACGTGGAAAGATCCGGATGCAAATACAAATCCGAATCTTCTATAGGTGCAAATCCCTTCACACTTGAACCGTCAAACAGAATTTTATTTTCAAGCGCATCCTCAAGCTGGCTTGCAGTTATTGCGATATTTTTTAAAGTTCCGAAAATATCGGTAAACTGCAATCTGATAAATTCTACATCTTCCTCTTCAACTATGGCAAAAATCTCTTCTTTCGTCATCGCTCACCTTTTCTTTAAAACTTATTAAGCACCCTTTTTAACCTTTCGAGTGCATCATTAACATCTTCTTTTGAAATAATAAGCGGCGGAATAAATCTCAAAACATTGCTTCCGGCATTGATAAGTACCATTTTCTCATCAATAAGCGCCGACTTTATAACATCGGCCACAGGTCTGTCAAACTCCATACCCAGAAGCAATCCCTTTCCTCTGACTTCCATTATAAAAGGATATTCCTCTACCATACCCTCAAGTTTTTCTTTGAGATAATCTCCCACTGCTTTTACATTTCCTGTTATGTCGTCCTCCTTAAAGATATCCATCACCTTGGATGCCACCGCACATACCAAAGGATTTCCTCCATATGTGGAACCGTGATCTCCCGGCTTTAATACATCGCTTGCCTTACCCGATGTCAAAAAGGCACCTATAGGCACACCGTTACCAAGCGCCTTTGCTACCGTCATAACATCAGGCTTGATGCCGTATTCCTGCCATGCAAAATACTGTCCTGTTCTTCCCATTCCACATTGAATCTCATCCAAAATCAGTATCAAATCATGTTCATCCGTAAGCTTTTTGATACCCTCAAGAAACTCTTTAGTTGCAGGATGAATTCCACCCTCACCCTGTACCGTCTCAAGTATTATAGCACAGGTTTTGTCACTAACAAGATTTTTTACAGACTCGATATCATTATATTTTGCAAATTTTACTCCGGGAATCAGCGGATAAAAGTCCTCTCTGTAATGCTCATTTCCCGTTACAGAAAGTGCTCCGAGGCTTCTGCCGTGAAAGCTTCCTTCCATAGCAATTATTTCAAATCTTTTTCCTGTTTTTGTACCGTATTTTTTTGCAATCTTTATCGCACCCTCAATAGCCTCAGTACCTGAATTTGTAAAAAACACCTTTTCCATCTGACTTATTTCAAGAAGTTTTTCACCGGCCTCTATAACAGGCTCATTATAAAAATAGTTTGATATATGCCAAAGCTTATCCGCCTGTGATTTTAATGCCTCATTTATTCCCTTATAATTATATCCGAGTCCCTGTACCGCAATGCCGGCAAAAAAATCCAGATATTCATTTCCGTCGGTATCAAAAAGCTTTATCCCGTCACCGTGATCAAATACCACCTGATACCTGTTATATGTCTTTAATAATAATTGCTCGGCACAATCTATTGAATCTTTCATCTTCATAACTGATCTCCTACTATCATGGTACCTATACCTTTGTTTGTAAACATTTCAAGCAAAAGGCAATGTGCAACCCTGCCGTCTGCAATCGTCACCCTGTTTACCCCGTTTTTCACCGCATCCACACAGTTTGCAAGCTTAGGCAGCATACCTCCGCCCATCTGTCCGTTTTCTATAAGCTTTTCAATTTCGCTTATACTTATCTTTTCTATCAGGCTACTCTTATCGTTAAAGTCCTTGTATACACCTTCAACATCTGTAAGAAATGCCAATTTTTCGGCCTTTAGCGCCTTTGCAATAGCACATGCCGCATCGTCCGCATTTACATTGTAGCTTGTATACTCTTTATCAAAACCTACAGGACATATGACAGGTAAAAAATCTTTTTCCAAAAGGTCAAAGATGATGTCAGGGTTTACCTCACTCACTTCTCCGACCAGACCTATGTCCTCGCCGTCCACTTCCTTTTTATGGCAATGCAAGAGTGAGCCGTCCTTTCCGCTGATACCTACAGCCTTCATTCCAAGCTCTCCTATCATCTGTACCAGCTCTTTATTCACTTTATTAAGTACCATTTCCACAACTTCCATGGTTGCATCATCTGTAAATCTTAACCCGTTTACAAAATGAGGTTCAATATTTACTTTTTCAAGCCATTTGGAAATCTCCTTGCCTCCACCGTGGACTATAACAGGCTGCATACCTACAAGTTTTAAAAGTACGATATCCTGTATTACCTTCTTCTTTAAGTTCTCATCAAGCATTGCGGAACCGCCGTACTTTACAACCACTATTTTTTTATTAAACGCCTGTATATAAGGCAAAGCCTCTATAAGAGTCCCCGCCTTTTCAAGTAATTTATCCATAAAACACCTCTCTAGCTTCTGTAGTCCGCATTTATTTTTACATAGTCAAATGTCAAATCACATCCCCATGCCGTTGCACTGAAATCTCCCATATTCAGCTTTATCAAAGCTCTGACTTCCTTTGCAGATAATATCTTTGTAGCTTTCTCCTCATCAAAACCTACAGATACGCCGTCCTTATATATCAAAATCTTTCCGTTTTCACTCTCAAAGTAAAGCTCCATATTGTCGGGATCAAACTTTTCGCCGCTGTATCCAAGTGCACAAAGAATTCTTCCCCAGTTGGCATCATGTCCGAATATTGCCGCCTTTGTAAGTGATGAGGTAACTACAGATTTTGCCAAAGTTCTTGCAGTCTCCTTAGTCTTTGCTCCCTCTACCACCACTTCAAAAAGCGCTGTTGCCCCCTCACCGTCTCCTGCAATCATCTTTGAAAGAGCGGTTGTGATGAAATTCAGATTGCTCTTAAATACCTTGTATTCCTCACTGCTTTCACAGGCTATCTTTTCATTATCTGCAAGTCCGTTTGCAAGTATTATAAGAGAATCGTTTGTGGAGGTATCTCCGTCCACGCTCACCATATTGAAGGTATCCACCACATCATCTCTTAGCGCCTTTAATAAAAGCTCCTTTGAGATGTTCACATCTGTTGTGATAAATCCGAGCATTGTGCACATATTCGGATGTATCATCCCCGAACCCTTACACATAGCACCCATCTTTACCGTCTTTCCTGATATTTCAAACTCTATCGCAATTTCCTTTGAAACGGTATCCGTAGTCATTATGGCCTTGGCGGCTTCATTGGCAGCCTTTTCGCTCTGCTCCAAAGAATTTGAAAGTGATTCTATTCCTGCGCAAATCTTGTCTATAGGAAGCTGCATACCTATAACACCTGTAGATGCCAAAAGTATTGAATTCTCTTCAACTCCCAGTTCGGATGCCGCTTTCTTTGCGCTCTGCTTACAATACTCCATCCCCTCATCCTTGGTGCAGGCATTTGCAATACCTGAGTTTATAACTATTACATTTACATCAACTTCACTGTCCGTTATTTTTCTGTCCCAGAGTACAGGCGCCGCCTTTACAAGATTTGTGGTATATGTTCCTGCAGATATTGCAGGAACTTTTGAAAAAATCATGGCCATATCGGTTCTGTTTTTATATTTTATATTCGCCTCTGTTGCACTTGCAAAAAATCCCTTAGGTGCACATATTCCGCCATTTATTATCTTCATACATTCTCCTTATATATTGTTATGATTTATACTCTTTATATAAAGCTACTAGGCTGTATAGCCGATTAAGCTACTATACTTGATATATTTTCCTCATTCAGTACAAGCTCATAGCTGTTTATTTCCTTATTTTGCTTCCAGTTTTGGCTCTTCCAAAAAATATTTCCTGCAAGATTCTGCTTGAATGCTATAAGAGTTATCTTACTGATTCCTTCGGCATTTACCCTCTCTCTAGCTTCCTTTACCATCTTTGCCGCTATATTTTCTCCTCTGCACTTTGAATCCACACATACATGGTAAAACGTCGCCTGCCTGCCGTCATGACCTGAAAGTATGGTTCCGACTATTTGATTATTCTTTACGGCCACAACACTAAGCCCCATGTTTCTGTCAAGAAATCTTTTTATATGTTCAAAATCATCATCAACTGCCCTTATTCTGAAACCCTTTATACTCTTCCAAAGTGCCATCACCTCAGTGTAGTCATCTATTTTCATTGTCCTTATTTCTATATCTTTTTTCATCATATTGACATCGGTAAACTTTTTAATCCACATTCTTCATCTATCCCAAACATTAAATTCATATTCTGGATGGCCTGGCCTGCCGCTCCCTTTATCAGGTTGTCAATGGCGCCGGTCACCACTATCCTGTTTGTCCTCTTATCTATTACATAGCCTATATCCACAAAATTGCTTTCCTTAACAAATCTTGTTTCCGCATTTTCATTTTTTCTAAGAAGTCTTATAAATTTCTCATTTGCATACTCGCTCTCATAGGCATCTTTTATATCTTCTTCACTTACTCCCGATTTCAGTGCGGCATATGCCGTCACCAAAATCCCTCTCATCATCGGAACCAGATGAGGTGTAAAACTTATTACAATGTCCTCTCCTGCAGCTTTTGAAAGCTGATCTTCAATCTCAGGTGTATGTCTGTGGCTTCCGATTCCGTAAGCCTTCATATTTTCATTCACTTCACAAAAAAGATTGTCAACCTTGGCGCTTCTACCTGCTCCCGAAGTTCCGGACTTTGCATCTATTATTATGCTGTTTTTATCTATCAGCTTATGCTTTAACAGTGGCTGCAATGAAAGTATCGAACAGGTCGGATAACAACCCGGATTTGCTATAAGTCTTGCTTTCTTTATCTCCTCACGGTAAAGTTCAGGCAAACCGTATACCGCCTCTTTTATAAGATTTTTTGACTTGTGCTCAATCTTATACCACTTTTCATATACATCCACATCTTTTATCCTGAAGTCCGCCGAAAGGTCTATTACCTTGGCATTTGCAAGCACCTCGTCATTTATATTCTCAGCCAGAAAGCCTTGAGGTGTAGCCGTAAATATAATGTCCGCTTTCTTTGACAGTTCCGATATATTGTCGTTTTCACAAATATCGTCTGCATATTTATACATACTTCTAAAGACCTTCGAGTAGCTCTCACCTGCAAAGCTCTTCGAACCGAATCCGACTATTTTCACATCATCTCTTTGCAATAAGAGTCTTATAAGCTCGGCTCCTGCATATCCTGTAGCTCCGACAATACCTACCTTTATCATAAAAACACCTCTCATCCTTTCCCGCTTTGTTATAATTACTTTTATAGTTTCATAATTATACACTTTTTATGAATAAAATCAAGGTTTTGTGAATGAAAATTTTTTGAACTAAAAATATCCGAGCAGCTTAATAAGAGTACTACTCGACTTTTTGTAATCATATATTTACATTTGATTACAGCGGTGTTATACTAAAAATATAAGAATATTTATATTCGGAGGTTTAAATATGGCAAGTACACTTATCCAATTTAGAACAGAAGACACTGAAAAAATTAAATCTATACAAATTCTTGATAAACTTGGTCTCACACTTCCGGCATATCTTAAAATGTGTATGTCAAGACTAAATCAGGAACATGGTATTCCATTTAGTATGAAGCTTGATGCCACTGATACTCCCGGAATCAGTGCTATAAAAAAAGCAAGCAAGATTGCAGAGGAATATAATATTTCCGATATGTCACCTGATGAGATAAATGCAGAAATAGCAGAGGCAAGAAAATAATTATGAAGTATTTCGTGATTATTGATACTAATGTTCTTGTCTCTGCAGTATTAAAATATAATTCTATTCCGGGAACTATTATTGAATTTGCCTTCAACGGTAAAATTGTACCTGTTTTAAATAAAGAAATCGAATCAGAATATAGAAATGTTTTATTGCGTCCAAAATTTCATTTAACGACAGATATCGTGGATGATATTATAAATGAATTTAAACAAAAAGGGCTGTATATTAATGAAAATCATGTTGATATAGATTTACCGGATCCTAAAGATGTAGTTTTCTACGAGGTTGTTATGGAACAGAGAGAATCAACTCAAGCTTGGCTTGTGACAGGAAATATAAAACATTTTCCAAATGAGACATTTATTGTAACTCCAAGGCAAATGCTTGATATTATTTTAAATGAAGATATGGATTAAAATAAATTTGCAAATATTGTCAATACACTTAAGAGCATTAACAACTTAATAATCATATGTCAATGTCAGCATTGAATATTATTTTTTAATTTCCTTCAAAAAAAGGACACTTTTTACAGTGTCCACTTTGTTTTTAATTTCTAAATTTACTGATTTGTAAAAGCCGTTTGCAAATTATCAAGTTCCAAAGCTGCCGGCGCCTCTCTGAAATTTTGATATGCAAATATTCCAAATCCTGAAACCTCTCCGGTTTCTCTTGCAGCCTTTACCTGTCTTAATAAAATATCATTATATCTCATCCATTCCGAAACCGAATTGCCGTCCTTTATATTCTTTCCTGCTCTATAAAGTCCTAGACCTATATACAGTTTTACATTACTGTTACTTTTTTTCTTTAAGTCTACCCAGCTGTTTAAACAGTTTATATATGAATGAGGCGCCAATACGCCTGTCTTTGTTTTTGCTTCAAAGCCGTGGTAGAGCTGAGGCATTATATAGTCAATATATTCATTTGACGCCATCCATTTATCAATATCAACAAAATATGATTTATCACTTCTAAGATTTGATAAAAGCGCTACAGGACTGATTCCGAAAACTGCCTGAGGACGTGCTTCATGTACCGCCTTGTATACATCCTTTACAAGCATTGACACATTTTCTCTTCTCCACTGTGTAATACCTAAGCTGCTGCCTGAAGCATCATATTCCGACTTGTCAAAACTCTTTGCAGGGTCACTGTCATTTAGTGAAGGGTAAAAATAATCATCAAACTGTACACCGTCTACAGCATAGTTTTTGCATATTTCACTGATTGAATTCACAAGATAATTTCTAACCTCTGCACTTGACGGATTCAAATAGTAATTACCTTCATGCAATAATACATTTCTCTGTTTTGAAGTATCATTCATCCACTGCTTTACAATTGAGCCCTCAGGTATATCTCTCATCATAGAATTGGTAACTCTGTAAGGGTTTACCCAAGCGTGGAAGGAAAGTCCGTGCTTATGAGCACTCTCAATCATATACTCCAAAGGATCAAAATCAGGATTTGAATCTTTTGTGACCATAAACTTTGATAACGGGAAAGATTTTAATTTCTGACCGTAACTGTCAGAGTGACTGTGCACATGACAGAATATGGCATTCATTCCGCGATTTTTTATATCTGTCATCACTTGGTCCGCACGTTTCTTAAATGACTCTACATCTGAAGGCATCTCACTCCAGTCAATATATGAAAACCAAACTCCTCTAAGCTCTTTTTGCTCCACTGCCGTGCTTTGAACCGTAACACTTCTCTTTACAGATTTTACCGCCGCATAAACTTGCAAAGAGACCAGCATATTCATTATCAACAATACAGCTATAAGCTTGCCGATAAGTCCCCCAAACCATTTTTTCTTCATCTTCATCTCGCTCTCTATCTTTTTTAAGTATAATAAAATCACCTACTATAATACTATAGCTAAGATAAAAAACCAATATCAACTTCCTTAAAGACTTATTACAAATGCTTTTATCTAAACTTCTCTTCTATAAAGGAATTATTACTTAGGATCCCTGTTCTTATCCCCTACAATCCAGTAATCACAGATTTTTCCGCCTGATGCCAGTGTGCTTTCCCTGTGAAGCACACCTCTTCCTTTCTCAAACATAAGATAGTCTATATCGCAACACATAGGCAACAGATCCAAATAACCGTTATCTCTTGCAAATTTTTCAAGTGGACATCTTGTGAAGTGATAATAAAATCCGTCTCTATGAAGATCGTTATCAAAGTTAAAATCCCATGTTTTATCCTTATACTTGGGATGTTTATCCGCCCACTCCGCCATTTTATGCATCCTGTCAGAAAACTTTTTCATATCTTTTTGTTTATTTAAGTCAAAATGACCTCTAAGTTTGGCGATCAATTTGTTGTTTAAAAACTCAACAATTACTTCTTTAAAATCGTCCACACAAAAATCCCCTGCTCTGCACACAGCCATAAATACATACGCTGAATAAATGTTACCTGACATCGGATTGTTTGAGCCGATATCTTCAGTATTCTCAAGCATCTGCCTATATAGCTCTCGTGCCTTTTTCAAGCTTTCCTCAGTTTTATTCTTACCGAATTTTCTTATCATCGGTTTTTTCAAGAGAAAACTTATTAAACTGAAATATGTTCCTTTGTATTTCATCACAACCCCCTTCATTTTTTTACAAATTGGTTTTTCAATCATCACGTCACAGAATACAACTTAACTTCTATAAGTTAGTACTTTCTAACCGTTTCTATTTTATCACTTTGATGAAGGTTTTTCTATGTTTTAGAGTATTAAAAAAGGACACCTTTTACAGTGTCCACATTATTATTTTTAGACCTTTACTAAAGCATTTACCTTTTTTCATTCAAATATTTTTGAAAAGTACCTACGCTTATATTTGCTCTTTTTGCGGCATCTTCTACTGAAATTATTCCGTCTTTTACAAGCATAAGTAATGTATTTATCACACCTTCTTTTCTGCCCTCTTTTATCCACTTGTCTTTAGATTCTTCTTTAAATATGTCGTATAACTCCTTCATTGCATGTCATCTTATTACCCTCCTTAACATACTTAAAATCATATTTTTCACATCATTTATCTCCTATCAAGTCATGTTCTTTTAACACACTTTTTCCTGTGCGAATATTGGCAACCCTCCTCTCCAATTCATCCATATTCTCTTTACTATAAAAAGGATCCGCCGATACTTCAAACGGTATTCATCTCTCTGTCTTTACCCTTGCATCATCAATTCTTAAACTATTTTGTTCCATTATTATCTTTATTCCTTTAACTATAAAGTATTTTATTTACACTTATTTGTAAAAGCAGTCCATAAGTTATCAAGTTCCAAAGCATCCGATACTTAATAATAAAATCATTTATTATCATTAATATATCTAAGATAAAAACTCAATATCAGATTACTTAAGAAATATTACAAATACTTTTATATAAGTATTTTCCAATACCCGGTTCTGTTTGAACCGATATGTTCTATATACCCTTTTTCTTTTAAATTGGAAATTCCACGATCTACTGCAGTCTTCCCTTTACCTATTTTTTCTTGAATCTCTCTCTTTGTAATATTGGGGTTATTTTTTATTTCTTGAAGAATAAGCTTCTGTGTTTCATTTAGATCTGAATAACTTACAACTTTATTACCCTCTTTATTACCCTCTTTATTACCCTCTTTATCATACATAGTATTAATCCAATTAAAAGTACACCTTTTGCAGTATCCTCATTGTTTTATACCTTACTAAATCATTTACATCTTTTCATTTAAATATTTTTGAAACGTACCTACGCTTAGATTTGCTCTTTTTGCGGCATCTTCTACTGAGATTATTCCGTCTTTTACAAGTATAAGTAATGTATTTATCACACCTTCTTTTCTACCTTCTTTTATACCCTCTCTTCTGCCTTCTCTTCTGCCCTCTTTTATCCACTTGTCTTTAGATTCT